>CESO01044951.1_pt1 | contig 11931 bp, 9 predicted proteins | sample 356341 | NCBI WGS metagenome assembly CESO01 (sample SAMEA2621812, study PRJEB7988) | marine metagenome | biome: marine biome (ENVO:00000447); feature: deep chlorophyll maximum layer (ENVO:xxxxxxxx); material: "saline water (ENVO:00002010), including plankton (ENVO:xxxxxxxx)" | depth 35 m
TACGAAGAATCTCGGCGGGCAGTCGTGCCACCGCGCCATGATGGCTATCATAAGGCGATGGCCCTTCCCGACTACAGCTACCTTTACGAACACGCCTGCGAACGCAAGGGCGGTGAGAAGGCCCTCAAAGCATTACTGCCCAAGACCAAGAGCAAACATCGCCTCAAAAACCTGGGCTCGGACCGTTATCTGGCTGAGTTCACGCGCAAAATCTTTCAATCGGGCTTTGTGTGGCGAGTGGTCGACAAAAAATGGCCCCAGTTTGAGGAAGTGTTTTGGAAGTTCGACGTCGAGCGGCTTTTGATGATGCCCGACGACATGCTCGAGCGTAAGGCCAAGGACCCGGCCATCATCCGCAACTTCAGCAAGGTTAAAACCGTGCGCGAGAACGCCATGATGATCGACGACACCGAGCGGCGGGAGAAACAGTCCATTGGCGAGTTCATAGCCGGCTGGCCAAGCGACGATGTGATTGGCCTGTGGCTGTACCTGAAAAGGCACGGCAGCCGCCTCGGCGGTAATACCGGACCTTACGCCTTGCGCACTTTGGGTGTGGATACCTTTTTACTCACTCAGGACGTCGAAGGCTTTTTACGCAGCCACGGCATTGTCGACTCAGGCATTACCAGTCAGCGAGCCCTCAAGGCGACGCAGGCTTATTTTAATGACCTACGTGAGCAAAGCGGCCGACCTCTCGCCGAACTGAGCCGGTTGGTGGCTTTTTGTCATGGACGGGATCGATCCGTCTGAGATAGATAAAACCGAAGAGGCCTAGGCTGATAGCGGCGACCTTAGCGCTGGTTGAGAGCAGGAGCAATAGCTGGGCGATCATTAAGCAGCGACCAGAGAGAGCCAGAGCCCCAGGTCATTGAACTAAGTGGGCAGGCTGTAAGGGTATGACTGGTTATTATTGGACAGCAGGGTGTGGCCCGGCTCTTGACCGGATGATCCTGTGACCAGGTCCCGGGCGGCGAGAGGTAGGATCCAAAGTTCGGTGCCCTTGGTGATAAGAATGGCCATTATGGCGGGCTGCTTTACCCCCTACTGCACTTTTGCCACAACGGCATTGATTTCTAGGTCCAGTTCGACCCGGCGTCGATGGTAGCGCCATCCTTCCTCGGTTCGCTTCAGTTCATCGATATACCAGCCGGAGGCAACGAATTCATTGCGGGTTCCTTTCCCGTCCTGAAGAACGGTAAGCATGCGAACACGCTGCTGAGCAGAGTCACCGTCAATATCCAGTTCTGGTTCGGTAGTGACGTGTACGGCCGTTGTAGTGGCATTGCAGCGAGCCGCAATCTGCTCACGCCCGACGTAGATTCCCTCGCCGACGATATTGAACTCGGCATCCTCGGTGAAGAGGCTGGAGTACGACTTGCCGTCTGCGAGGTCGGCATAGCGGTTGTACGTGGCGTTCAGTTGCCTGATTGCCACATAGTCCGAAAAGTACTGCAGTGGGTCGTCTTGCATGACTTCCTCCCCGACAAATTCGCCATCCAAAGCGTGCTTAGGTCATTGGCTTACGCGTTGTTCAGTTGCTCGTTGACAGCCCGCCACAAAGTGGCGTGACAACTATCTGGCAGGCACTTTATTTTTACTCGATATTGACCTGAATACTTTTAGGCACCGTGAACTCAAATAACGCGTCTTGACCACTCTGGCGCCCGTAGCCACTCTCACCAAACCCGCCAAATGGAAAGGCCGGATCGCCCTTTCTGTATTGGTTCACCCAAATACTCCCGGCCCGAAGCTCCCGGGCAACTCGGTGGGCACGCGCCACGTTCTGCGTCCAAATGCCGGCCGCCAGACCATATCGCGTGTCATTGGCTATGCGGATAGCCTCTGCTTCGTCTTTAAAAGGAATCACGGAGACCACCGGGCCGAAAATCTCCTCTTGCGCAATCTGCATGTCGTTTCGGACGTCTGCAAAAACGGTCGGCTCGTAAAACCAGCCGTCCAGCGCCTTTGGCGCTTGCCCGCCCGTCAGCAAACGCGCTCCCTCTTGCAGGCCTATCTCTACAAATTGCTTGATCTTTTCCAACTGCTGCTGCGTGCAAAACGGACCTATCTGGGTGCCGGGGTCACGAGGGTCTCCCAAAGTCATTTTTGGCGCCTCCGCGGTCAGGTATTCGAGCAAGGTGTCATAGACCGACTCATGAATCAAAGCTCGAGATCCACAAATGCAGCTTTGCCCACCGGCAGCAGTAAACCCAGCCAACACCCCTTCGCAGGCGCGATCCAAATGCGCATCTTCAAAAACGATATTGGGTGACTTTCCGCCCAGCTCAAGCACAGAGGGAATCAGATAATCCGCCGCCTGACGCGCAACTAAACGCCCCGCTTCGGGACTGCCCGTGAAAGCGATCTTGTCAATGTCTGAGTTATTACACAGCGCCGCACCCACTACCGCACCCATACCGGTTACCACGTTAATTACACCGGCAGGAAATCCTGCCTGGTCCGCCAACTTCGCAAACTCCAGAGTCGACGCTGCCGCAAACTCTGATGGCTTGATCACAAGCGTGTTGCCCGCGGCGAGCGCAGGGGCGGCAGCTTGCGCCAAAATCACCGACGGGGTGTTCCAGGGCAACTGCACGGCGATTACCCCGTAAGGCTCGCGTAGCGTGTAGGAAAAAACATCTTCCGAGCCGCCACGAATCACGCTACCGAACAAGTGATCGGCTGTCTCCGCAAAATAGCGGTAATAGGCGGGAGTCATGGTGTTCATTCCGACCATTTCCCGCAGTAACTTGCCATTGTCGCGCGACTCAACATGAGCCAAGACTTCGATATTTTCTGTCAATAATTCTGCGAGGCGCTGAAGCACTGCAGCTCGCCGACGGGGTTCTCGTTTCCACCAACTCTCGTCAAATGCTGTTTTCGCAGCTTGGACAGCCGCGATTACATCCCTCTCGTCGCCCTCGGGGATTTCCGCCCAGGCTTTACCCGTATAAGGCTCCGAGGAAAGAAAGCTTTTCCGCGACTGAGCGTCTGCCCATTCGCCGTTGACATAAATTTGATAGGTCTCCAGCGACATCTCTGACATTTGCTTACCCCTGATTTCAGAATGCCTCAAATCTGGCAGGCAGCTTCTCGAAACCGTTGCCTAACAGCGAATTTATGCGCTCCGACTCGCCCGTCAATGTGATCGCTGAATATCTCGACCGGAGGTGCTTCAAGAGAATCCGCAATTCCATGCGCGCCAGAGATGCCCCCATACACATATGCTCACCCAAACCGAACGCCAAATGCATGGGAAACGGCTTGCGGAATCTAGCGATATCGAATTCCTCAGCCCGCTCAAAAATCGCTGGGTCACGATTGGCGGCACCATAAACCATGTACACCTTATCGCCCGATGCCACTTGCTGGCCCGCAAGCTCCGTATCGCTCAAAGCTGTTCGCATAAACCCGAGCACGGGGCTGTGAAATCGTAATATCTCCTCTACCGCGCTATCTATCAGCGACTCATCTTCCAAGAGTCGCTGGTATTGAGCAGGGTAGTCGGCAAATAATTTTATAGCTGCAGAAATCGCGGTTCGGGTCGTCTCGTTACCCGCGACCATGAGCGTTTGACAGTAGAGAGCCACCATCATATCTACGAGTTTGCTTCCATCTAACTCTCTCTCCAGCAAAGTACCGACGAAATCGGCACTCCCGCTTAATCGTCGGTCAGCAACCACACCTCCAAAGAAATTGAACATGTCCTCAAGGGTAGTACCGATTTCCTTGTATTGCTCCTCCGTCATATCAGCGCCCATTTGAAAAACCGCCTCGCTCCAGCGAAAGGCATCTTCGACAGATAATTCGTTAAGGTCGAGAAAGGCCGCAATCACCTCGATCGGCACCGGCACAGATAAATTTGACACGACGTCCACCGGCTCACCGGGCACTATCTTTCGGAGATAGCGCTGAATAACGCCATCCACATCCTGCTCCATTCCAGTAATGCGCTTTCGCTGAAAAGCGAAGCCCACTAGACCACGGAGCTCACCATGTCTCGGCGCATCAGTAATAAAAAAGTTCTCAACACCCTCGGGAAACATCGTGGATACTGCGTCAACTTTGTTGAGAACATCAGTGATCAAAACTCCCGACGCGCTGGAGAATATCTCGGCTTCTTTTGAGATGCGTTGCACGGTTTCATATCCAGTAGCCACCCAAAAGCCACCCGTTTCATACCAATACAAAGGCGCTTCTTCACGAAGCTGCGCATAAACAGGGTGGGGATTGTTGTGATAAAACTTAGGTTCATTCAACCTAACGACTGCATCAGTCAAGGTAGTCATATGTCTCGCCTACGTTACAACTTCGCCAACGAAGCATAATAATAACCGACGGATCGTCAGCTTTAAAGGCCTGCTCTGGGATTCCTGCTTACAGCCTTGTAACCGACCCTCCGTCCACACACAGCACCTGCCCGGTGATCCAGGAAGCTTGGTCGGACAAGAGAAACAAGCAGGCCCCCACCACATCCGTCATTTCACCCAGCCGCTTGAGCGGCTGCTGGCTCACCAATGCATCAATGCGGTCCGCGGGTATGGTGCTGCGGGTTGCAGGGCTATCGATTGGCCCTGGAGCGATAGCATTGACTCTGATGTTGTGCGCACCAAGCTCTCGCGAGAGCGAGACGGTCAACGCATTGATTCCCGCCTTTGAAACACTGTAAAAATCACCTCCTGACCAAGCCGCGGTCGACGATTGATTAACAATGGCGCCGCCACCTCGCTTACGCATCTCAGGCGCCACCGCTCGCGTCATCCACAACATCCCGTTCATGTTGACCTCCATAAACCGGCGGTAATAGGCACTGTCTATTGTTAACAGCCCTTCTTTGCGCTTGCCCTGAAAAATTGCGGCGTTGTTAATCAATAAATCAATACCGCCAAACTGATCACACACCTTGGCGACCATATCCTGACACTCGGACTCGTCAGCAATATCAGTTTTCACAAACAACGCCTGCCGAGCGTATTTCACCAGCGATTCAGCCACTGTCGAGCCTGCGTTCTGGTCCAGATCGACGATCACCACTTTGGCACCGCGATCCGCGAGCGCTTTCACGTAAGCCTCACCGATTCCGGCGGCTCCTCCCGTGACGACTGCTACTTTGTCCTGAAAGCTCATAGTTGCACTCCCTCTTTTTCCTATTCTTCAGTACCGCGCATGTTGGCAATATTGAACCCACCCGCATGACGAGCTAAACATTCAATTTGTGGTTATTTGACCGTATCGGCCACTACACCTAGACTTCCGCGCGTTAACATGCCGACTCCGTTGATGGACCCGCACTATGGCTAAACCAAAACAAAACCTTTACGGTCAAGAAATGGGTAACAAGGGCTCGCAAACGCGAGCAAAGATCCTCAAAGCGACTCATGCGTTAATACAAAAGCGAGCGCTGCGCGAGCTAAAGGTCTCAGAGATTGGTGCGCTAGCCGGCGTGTCTTCTTCCACTTTTTATCTCTATTTTCAAACTGTGTCCGAGGCTGCCTTGGCAATCGCTGAGGAAGCCAACCAATCCAATGAACAAATCCTTCGGATTCTGAATCGCGAGTGGACAGCTGCCAATGTCTTTGATAATTGCCGTGACTTCGTCAAATCCTACTTCAGTTTTTGGGCGGATCATGTGGCGATTCTCAGGCTCAGAAACTTTGCAGCCGACGAGGGTGACAAGCGATTTATTGACGCGCGGCGGCGATCGATTGAACCCATACACTTTGCACTCCAGAAAAAGTTAAGTGACGCACAGGCCAGTAGCAGCAAGGCCCCCAAACTCCATTCTCCCTCTGCGGCTTCTGTACTAGTTGCTACGCTGGAGCGTACTGCGGTTGTAGTACTGCTACCCTCCGCACACAAAGCCACGCGCTCCAAGCAAATCGAAGTCGTTGCTTACCTCATTGCGAGCGCCATACTTGGGGATTTTGGCGCGCCTCAAACTAACTCAGACTCAGCTTCAGATAAGCCTGATACCAGCCGTTAAAAAAAGCAAGTTTGCGCTTCTTTAATCAATCAGCAGCGGATATAATAACTGATAACATGTCAGTTTGGTGCAGGCGATGGAATTTCCAGTCTGGAGTTCAGACGTCCGTGAAACAGTAACGGAAGTACTTTCCAGAACGGCTAAAAAGTATCCCGAACACATCTTCCTCGATTTTCAAGGCGAGAAACTTACCTTCCGACAGGTCGATGAAGATTCCTCTCGACTCGCACACGGTCTGGCCGCCAGAGGAGTCAAGTGCGGAGACACCGTTGGCAGCGTTCTTGATAGCAACAAAGACGCTGCACTGGTTTGGTTTGCCGCCAATAAGCTGGGCGCTATCCACGTGCCCGTTAACACCGCTTATAAAGGTGAGTATCTGCGACATCAACTTGCCGACGCGTCCTGTGCGGTGCTGATCGCAGAGCCCGACTATGCAATCCGGATTCTTGACGTTGCAGATGGACTACCCTCGGCGCAAACACTCCTGATCAGACGGCCCGTTTCGTTACCTGAATCTTCTCTGCTGGCGATCGATTCGCTGGATAATGCCTACAATGACAACACGACACCGCCGCCTGATCCGAATACCCCCAGCCACATATCCATGCTGATCTTCACTGGTGGAACCACGGGGCCCTCCAAAGGTTGCATGATCAGTCATAACTACGCCTGTAACCTGGCTCGGCAAATTCTTAAACGGGAAAATCGAGCTGCCGGCGATATCAACTGGACGCCTCTCCCCTTGTTTCACATGAACGCCACGGCCGGTTCGATCCTTTCTTGCTTAATGGTTGGCGCTACTGTGGCTATTTTCCCAAGGTTTTCGGTGTCACAGTTTTGGCATGACGTGGAGCGTAGCGGGGCTACTGTCGTCAACCTTCTGGGCGCAATGCTGAACTTTATCGCGGAAGCGCCCGATAACGACGCCTCGCTGCGCTACTTCGGAAAATTGAAAGCGGTGCGCGGCGCCCCATTTCCACCTGACCTTCAGGAGACTTGGAAGAGACGTTTTGGGGTGAAGTTCACGGGATCAAATGGCTACGGGCTGACAGAAGCAGCGAGAGTCACCTCTTTGCCCGATGGAATAGATGCTCCACCCGGATCATCAGGAAGAGTCAATGAGGATTTCGATCTGCGGGTCGTCGATGAGAATGACAATGAGCTCCCGGCGGGCCAGCCAGGAGAGATCATTGTGAGACCGCGGCATCCGGACATTATGTTCAGCGGCTACTGGAACCGACCAGCAGACACACTCAGCATACTGAAAAATTTGTGGCTACATACAGGGGACATCGGACGACTCGACGAGGATAATTTTTTCTATTTCGTCGATCGTAAGAAAGACTATCTCAGGCGAAGAGGAGAAAACATATCGAGCTTCGAACTGGAAACCACAATCAATACACATCCCGAAATTGATCAAGTCGCTGTTCATGCGGTGAAAACCGACTCCGAGGACGAGGTTAAAGTCACCGCCGTCATAGCATCTGGATCAACGCTTGATGAGGAAAGCCTCTGTCGTTGGTGTATCGATCAGCTCCCATACTTCGCAGTCCCCCGGTTCATTGAGTTCCGGGAGTCGCTGCCCAGAAACCCATTTGGTCGCGTGCTTAAATACCAGCTGCGTGACGAGGGGCGTACACCGAACACCTGGGACCGAGAAACTACGGATGTAGAACTTAAAAAAAGATAACTGCCAGCAAACACGCGGCGATAGATCTCCCAATAGAGGCAAGAAATGACTACAAATAATGTCCTTCACAACAAGGTCGCAGTAATCACCGGCGGCGCCTCCGGTATGGGCCGCGCTATCGCCCAGGCGTTTGTAGCAGCGGGGGCAAAAGTCATTGTTGGTGACGTGAACGAATCAGGGCTGTCATCACTTCAGCAAGAATTGGGTGCATCCGCTCTAGCTGCGCGATGCGACGTAACACTTGAAGAAGACGTCATCAACTTGATCGCTTTAGGTGAAGAGAAATTCGACCGTATCGATATTGGCATCAATTGCGCCGGCGCCTCTGTACCCAAGCCTATACTCGAGATTGATGCTGAGGAATGGGACGATACTTTGGCCCTCAACCTGAAGGGTTTGTTTTTGGCACTCAAGCATGAGGCCCGGGCCATGAAGTCTCACGGGGAAGGCGGTGTCATCATCAATATGACGTCTGTGACAGCATCACTGGCCGCCACTGGTTTGTCACACTACTCGAGCGCAAAAGCAGGGGCCAATCAGCTTGTTAAAGTCGCAGCAAATGAATTCCGAGATTTGGGAATCAGAGTCATAGGGCTCGCCCCTGGCTTGGTGCGAACACCGCTGGCGCAAATGATATGGGATGCAGACCTCGTTGATGCTTACAATACCTATGTCCCGAGTGGCCGTGCTGGGGAAGCCGACGAAGTAGCCGCAATGGCGGTATTTCTCGCCTCACCAAGCGCCAGCTTTATCAATGGCAGCATCATTTTTGCCGACGGCGGACACGCATCCAATGGCGGCTGGACAGACATAGCGGGCATAGGAGACTACTATCGCGAGTTATGATGCCGGCAACCGATGCGGCGAAGCCGGCGCGACCTAGCGGACATCTCTCTTCATATCATCGCCCACCTCAGAGTGAAGCGCCGCGTAAAAAGGAATCGCGAAAAGCCCGACCCCTCCAAGCACCAAAAAAGGCAATCTAAAGGATGCGGAACTTAGCTCTCCGCCTGACTGATGCGCCGAGAAAAGCAACGCCATCGCGCCCAAACTGATTCCCAGACTCAGTGATATCTGCTGCGCCACCACACTCAAAGTCGAGGCTGGGTTTATCATGTCATCAGCCACCTCGGCGAATACCAGAACGTTTGCCGCCGCATAGTGGATAGTGAACATAAAATTTGTTGAGACCGCGATAGAAAAAATGAAGAGACTCGCCGTTTGTGGCGAATAAAAGCCGGGCACCATCACCAAACAGCTGGCCACCAAACCACTGGAGATGAGCACGCCTCTAAAGCCAAAGGTATCGATACTTCTCGACGCGAAAAAACGACCGGCCAAAGCACCAAGCGCGGCCCAAAACAAAACCGTGCCGCCTTGTGACGGAGACCAGCCCATTGTATTTTGGAGCATGATTGGCAGCAAGAAAGGGGTAGCACCAAGACTCATTCTAAGCAGCGCACCACCTAAGAGCGCGGCTCGGAAGCTGTGCAGTTTGAACAAGCGAAAATTGAGTACTGGATTGGCGGATCTGAGGCAAAATTTCACCGCCCAAAAACTCAGCGCCACCGCCAGCGCGAGCAGAAAAGTGATAGTGAGCACCGAAACTTCAGAAGCACCAATGACATTGGCTGCAAACATTACTGCCAGTAACGCCAAGCTCAGCAGCATCACGCCAACGGTGTCTAATTTTCCGGGCTTTGGGTAGTCAACCTCTCGCAGTGACACCAGCGTCCAACCCAAAGCAGCAATACCGATGGGCACATTCATCAAAAACACCCAATGCCAGCTCACATTCTCCACCAGAAAACCCGCGAGAGGTGGGCCGAGCATAGGCCCGAAGATCGCGGGCGCAGTAAACCAATTCATCGTGCGAACCAAATCGGACTTGGAAGAGCCGCGCACCGTAATTAGCCTAGCGACAGGGACCATAACCCCGCCTCCAAGGCCCTGCACCGCACGAGAAAGAATCAATTCGTATTGATTATCAGAGATTGCGCAGAAAACAGAGCCCAACAGGAAGCTGGCGATAGAGAGTCGAAAAACACGCAGGGCTCCCCAGCGATCGGCCAGCCAGCCGCTTATTGGGATCATCATCGCTGCCACAAAAAGATAAACCGTTAGCAACGTCTTCAACCGTACCGGACTAACCCCAAATTCTTGCGCCAATACGGGCAGAATTGTTGCCAAGGCATAGGTGTCTGATAGATGCATTAACAGGGCACTTGACAAGACTGCCGCAGTCAACGTGGATTTGCTGGATCTGCTCACTGATTTTTCAGAACTTCATTAACTTACGAAGCTCAGCTCGACTTACCTTCATCGAGTTGGTACGAGGTAACGATGCCAGTGAATGATACTCGGTGGGCACCATGTAAGCCGGTAATTTTGCCCGAACCAAGGTATCTAAACTCTCTGTCGTAGGCGCGCCCGCGCCCTTCGCAGTCTCGAGCACAGCGACGGGCACTTGCCCCAATCGCTTGTCGGGCTTACCCAAAACTGCCGCTTCAACCACGTCCGGGTGCAGCTTCAGTTGCTTTTCCACCTCCTCCGGCTGAATTTTGAACCCACCGCGATTGATCGCCTGATCAGCCCTGCCTTCCAGAAACAAAAATCCATCCTGATCAAATCGAGCCAGATCGTTGGTGCGTATCCAATCAGCACCAAAGCGCTCAGATTTAACCTCAACAAGGCCAACCGAATTGGTGGGCGTGGGCGCAAAAGTCTTCGAGTTAACAACTCGCAGCTCCACTCCCCGTTTTACCTTGCCGACACTTCCCTGTTTTTCTGTTGCGTACTTCCTGTGATCTTCCAAAGTCCACCCCGCAAGCCCTCCCACAAATTCGGCGGCGCCATAATCCACCAGTATCGGGATGCCATAACGCGTCTCAAATTGCGATTGCACGTTAGGATCCAGCGGTGCGGTACCAGATCTGATCGCTCTCAAACTGGCCAATGCGTCGGGCTCGGGCTCGGGCTCGGCGTCGAGTATCATTTGAATCATTGCGGGTACAAGGCTCGCCACCTTCGGTTTATGTAGTGCGACTGCCGAAACCCAGTCATCAACAACAAACTTCTCGAACAGAACTATGGGCCGTGCCTGATACAACGCCAGCAACAGACCAAACAAACCACCAGCATGGCTGAATGGCTTAAAAAGTAGCGCTGGAGAAGATTTCAGCGTGACACTGGGGTCTGCTTCTCCTTTATTTTGATCGCCCAGCCGAAGCGAGGCAATAACAGAGGCTCTCGCTACTGAGATTCTTTTCGGTGAGCCGGTAGTTCCACTGGTCAGCCGCTCAAGAATCAGCTCCGGCTCCTCCGCCCTGAAAGGGCCACTACCCAACATGTCCAGTGTGGGAACCGTCTCTACGACCCGCTGACCCTCACTCATCACGAAACCGACCGAACCTGCAGCCCGCGCATTCTCAACTGCTTCAGTGCTCTTCCAGTCGTTAACGCTCGCCACCACTGCTTCAAGCATTTGTTGCTCGATGTCATCCGCAAAACTTTTGCCCATTGTGCTCGGACGTAACGGCACCACCATACGACCGCTCAAGACGATACCCACAAACGCCATGACTGCCCCCGGCGTATTTTTTGCGGCCCAACCGACGGGGGCAAATTCACTAATGCCATGCGCGTTGAGCGCTACGCACACCCTGCCGGCGCCTTCCGCTATCTCGCCCCATGTTAATGCAACATTGCAAGCAGTTATGGCGATGGTGCCTGGCGATATCTTCAACACGTTTTCTATATGACGCTGAAAATCTCTGTTTACAGCATCTTCAGAATGCTTCACTGCGCAAAGTCCTCATTGTCGCTCAGAGTCTGCCGGTCGAATCCCAGAAAACTCAATTGCTGACTCATTCGTGGTTCCACCAAATCACCATTATAACTGACGGCCAGTCATTTTTTATAGTATGCTTTTCACAAGCAGTCTGCCAACATCGCGGTCTATCATCCGCAGACACACCCAATTTTGGCGCGGCGTTTTACGACAACGTTCATGAAAAACCAACAAGACCAGAGTCAATCATGGAAAGTCTGACGACAACTCAAAAGACCTTCGCGGAAATTCAGGCTGACTGGATTACCCAATTGAGATTCCAGGAATTACCGGCAAAGGTAATACGCATCGCGAAGTTATGCCTGTTGGACTTTCTTGGCGTGGCAATGCGCGGTAAATCTCTACCACAAACGTACCCGGTTGAGGCCTTACTTGCCTTGCATGAGGGCATTCAGGGAGCAAGCA
>CESO01076958.1_pt1 | contig 11905 bp, 11 predicted proteins | sample 356341 | NCBI WGS metagenome assembly CESO01 (sample SAMEA2621812, study PRJEB7988) | marine metagenome | biome: marine biome (ENVO:00000447); feature: deep chlorophyll maximum layer (ENVO:xxxxxxxx); material: "saline water (ENVO:00002010), including plankton (ENVO:xxxxxxxx)" | depth 35 m
AAACACCATATTGTCAATAAAGATTGATTTAAAAAATAATTCGATATGTTCTATCATTGTGTTTTAATTTATTTAAAAATTAATCTTCAATTAAAGCTTTGTTTCTACTGCGTTGTACCCAAATGATGAGCCCAACAATAATAAGTGCCATTGGAGGCATCAGCATGAATCCATTGTTTTCATATCCAGTGGCGTAAAGTCCGGTTTTTTCTATAGGGTCTCCCAACACAGGAATTCCAAATAAAGTACCAGACCCTAAAAGCTCCCTAAAAAACCCAACAGCCAAAAGAATAACGGCATAACCAAATGCGTTACCAATACCATCTAAAAATGCTCTCCACGGCCCGTTACCAAGCGCAAAGGCTTCAAACCGTCCCATGATGATACAGTTTGTAATGATCAGTCCAACAAATACAGATAATGTTTTACTAAGCTCGTAAGCAAAGGCCTTTAAAACTTGATCTACAATAATCACCAAAGATGCGACCACAATAAGTTGAACGATAATTCTAATTTTGGAAGGAATTATATTTCTGATTAGAGAAATTACAACGTTACCAACCCCCATAACAAACAATACAGCAATCCCCATTACGAGGGAGGCTTTTAATTCTGCAGTAATTGCTAATGCAGAGCATATCCCCAATACTTGAATGGTGATGGGATTATTGTCCGCTAAGGGATCTGTAATTAACTTGACGTCTTTTTTTGAAAGTAATCCCATGTTAGTTCAATTGATTTTTTAAATTTTTAAAATAGGGTAAATACAATTTCAGATCACTCTTGATCATTGCTGATACACCATCACCGGTAATAGTAGCCCCTGCTAGAGCATCTACTTCATAATCATCCTTAATAAGGTTCTTAGGGTCGTTATTACCCTTAGCCACAGTAATGCCTATGAAATCGCCTGTAGAAGAGAGTAATTTTTCGCCTATAAAATCATCCATAAAATAACGCTGTTTGATGTTGGCACCCAAGCCTGGTGTTTCGGCGGCGTGATCAAAAAAGGCCCCTTGAATCACCATGTCCTCATCCAAAGCAACATAGCCCCAAATAGCATCCCATAGTCCTTTGCCACGAATGGGGATGATGTAATAGGATTGGCTTTCTTTTTTACCAACAAAAAGTGGTAAGGCTCTGGTACCGCCATTTTTAGCTTTAGCCTGTTCTTTTTTCACATCAATAAGATAAGCTTCATTGTCTTCTAATGCGTTTCCTTGTGCATCTAAAACAAGTTGTGTGGTGACGTATTTAGAAAATTCTGAAGCGACTTTATCAGTACGAATAAAAACAATATCATTATCTCCATTTTCATTGACACCCATCGCATAAAGTATGTTTTGTTGCTTTTCCATGCGCTCGTTTTCAACTATGTTAGGCTTCAAAGAAGACGCTGTAAAGGCCAGTAAAGACCCTACAATAACGACCATTCCAATAGCAAAGAGGATTGTATATTGATTACTGTTTGTATTTCTACTCATGATTATGATGTTTTAACTTTCACGCGTTTCAAACGTTTTTTCACATTCCCTTCAACTACATAGTGGTCAATTGTTGGCGCAAATACATTCATTAATAAAATGGCTAAAAACACACCTTCGGGGTATGCGGGGTTAAATACACGAATCATGATGGATATAAAACCAATCAAAAAACCATAAATCCACTTCCCTTTGTTTGTTTGTGCAGCCGTAACGGGATCGGTCGCCATATAAACAGCCCCAAAAAGTATACTACCAATAATGAGATGTTGCCAAAATGGAACATCCATTAACCCATAAAATTTACTGGAGGCTGTAATAAGACCAGCATCCACAACACCATTAAAAATAAGCCCCATGGCCAAGGCACCTATAACAGTGCTTAAAATAATTCTCCAACTTCCAACTTTTGTAAAAATGAGAAAAAAGGCTCCAAAAATTATCAGTAATTTAGAAGTCTCACCAACAGAACCAGGAATCAAACCGAAAAACATATCGGCATAATTGTAAACGACTTCCTGATTTTGAGCATAACTCCCCAGAACGGTTTCACCCGAAATCGCATCTGCTGTACCAGCGCGTTCAACCGCACCATGTACCCATACTTTATCGCCACTCATCCAAGTTGGATAGGCAAAAAACAGAAAGGCTCTTATAGTTAGTGCTGGGTTTAAAATATTCATCCCTGTACCGCCAAAGACCTCTTTTCCAATGACCACACCAAAGGCAACGGCCACAGCCAACATCCATAGGGGAAGATCAATCGGTACAATTAAAGGGACAAGCATTCCCGTAACTAAATAGCCTTCTTCAACTTCATGGCCTTTAATGATCGCAAAAATAAATTCAATCAAAAGACCCACGCCATAAGACACCACTACAAGTGGTAAAACTTTCCAAAGTCCAATAACAAGGTTGTCCCAAGTCCAGAATGTATCACCTAAAAATCCGTGTGAAGCTTCGATTGTTCCTAGTGCCAGATGGTGCTGATAGCCAGCATTGAACATGCCAAATATCAAACAAGGAACCATCGCCATTATAACAGTATTCATGGTGCGCTTTAAATCGTCTGCAGCTTTGATGTGCGTACCCCCGCTGTGTGTGGTTTCATTGGGTAAATACAAAAAGGTGTGAATGGCATTAAAAGCAGGTGCCATTTTTGTCCCTTTGTATTTCTCTTTAAGCTGATGTAAATTTGATTTTAATCCCATATTTATCCGATTTCTTTAAGCATTAAATCCAATCCTTTTCTAATTATTTTCTGATGCGGTTGTTTAGAAACGCATACAAACTCTGTAAGTGCGAAATCCTCAGGAGCCACTTCGTACATTCCAAGGGCCTCCATTTCGTCTAAATCTTTATACATACATGCCTTGAGAATCTGCATTGGGAATATGTCTAGAGGAAAAACCTCTTCATAAGACCCTGTCAAAACAAACGCCCTGTGTTCTCCATTGGTATTGGTATTGAGGTCGTATTTTTTCTTGGGTGTTAACCACGAGAATGTCAAAGCTCTCGATGTGGAAACTTTGTTAAAAACAGGTTTATTCCAACCAAAAAATTCATAATCGTCACCTTCCGGAATGACCGTAATCACATCGCTGTAAAAATCTAAAAACCCATCCGGTTTCACTTCCTTTCCACAAAGTACATTCCCCGAAATAATTCGAGCATGTGCATCTTTTTGAATCCCGCGATCGTAAATCATGGTGGCAACCTCACTTCCAATGCGGGTTTTTAAATAACGAGGCGCTTCAATTTGAGAGCCTACCATGGCTATTGTTCTCTCGGCATTGTATATTCCTGTTAATAATAATTCGCCAATAATGACTAAATCTTGAGGGGCAATGGTCCAAACGGTCTCACCCTTGTTTATGGGGTCTATTTTATTTATGAGGGTGCCAACATTTCCAGAAGGGTGTGGCCCAGACAACTTGTGTATGCAAATGTCTTGTAAATCTTTGAAGGGTGAGTCAAAAGTCTTAGAAACACCAACATGTACAGGACCATCTGTGAGTTTTGAGAGTGCTGTAACAGCGGCTTGAAGTTCAACTTCTTTTCCTCGAAGAGTAAAATTATAGTCAACAGCAAGTGGTGCTGTGGCATGAGCGGATATAAAAATGGCTTTGGGTTGACGCTCTGGTTTCGCGATTACATCATAGGGCCGCTGCTTGATAAATGGCCAACAACCCGATGCAAGTAACAAAGATTTAATTTCATCTGCTTGGGCTGTTATTAATGTGGGTATTTTATGGGTTTTGAAAGATATTTTTTTATCCGCTTTGATTTTAACCTTAAGTATTCGGCGTTTATCTCCCCTTGTAATTTCTAGGATTTCACCTGAAACAGGCGTTACAAACTTGATGGCTTCATTTGCTTTGTCAAAAAATACAGTTTCTCCGGCTTTTAACTTAGCACCTGCTTTGACTGCTAATTTTGGGATTAATCCGTGAAAATCATCAGGTCTAAGTGTGTAAAAATTGCTTTTTATAGCATCTGTTATTGAAAGAGCAGCTGCACCTACCAGTCTGATGTCAAGACCTTTACTAATTCTAATTTCTTTGGACATATAATCTTTGGATGTTTGAATTTGAATCTTAAAATCGAGCAAATTTACAAATAAACAATGCATATGTCATAAAATTTAATCGGATTTTTTATGTTAAAATTTAAAATGTATAGACGCCATAATTTTTGGTTATATTTACCTTCAATTTTTAAAATAAATGTGCAACTTCAAGTTTTTTATTATCACATTGTTCGTGCCATTGTTTTTGACCGGACAAGTTCAGGAGGTTGATCCACCTACTGACGTCAAAACCATATCTCTCGGAGTTGTTGATAATGCCTCTGGTCTGGCAATTATTAATCTCAACGATCGCCTGGTCTTAGAATTTGATGTTCTTAATAACTTAGAAGAAGACTTTTACTATGTAATTGAACATTTTGACTCCGATTGGAATCCGTCCCAACTTATGAAAACAGAATATTTAGCAGGAATGGACAACCTCCGTATTGTAGATTATTTAAATTCCTTTAATACCTACCAAATTTATTCCCACTACCGCCTACAAATACCAAACCAGCAAACACGTTTAAGAGTTTCAGGAAATTACATTATAAAAATATTTGATGATTACGATGATTTAGTATTTAGTAGAAAATTTATGGTCGTTGAGTCTATGGCAAATGTGGGCGTACAAATAAGACGTTCAAGAGATGTGGCTCTTATAAACGAAACACAATCCGTAGATTTTAAAGTTAAACCAACCACTTCAAATTTCAAAAATCCTTTAGAAACCATTAAAACCACTGTGCTTCAAAACAACAATCTTAAAACTGCGATTCATGGTTTAAAGCCACAATATATAATGGGCAATGAATTGGTCTACAGATACACTAATGCTTCTTTATTTTGGGGAGGGAATGAATATTTATTTTTTGAAAACAAAGACATTCGTGCCACAAATCTTGGCATACAGTACATTGATTTGCAAGACCTTTATCACAGTTATTTATATACAAATATTGAACGTTCTCGCAAAAAATACACCTTTAATCCCGATATTAATGGCGGCTTTAAGGTTACCATTTTAGACCGTGATGACCCGAGAATAGAAGCCGATTACAGCTATGTTCATTTTTCATTAAGCGCTACAGAATTCTTAGATGCTACCGTCTATGTTTATGGTGGATTTAATAATTTTTCAACAACAAAAGAGAATGAAATGGTTTTCAATCCAAATAATGGGGTATACGAAGCAACATTATTGATGAAACAAGGTTTCTATAACTACAAATATGTGGTTATTGATAAAGAAAACACACTACAGGAAGGGGCAATCAGTGGAAATTTTGATGAAACTGAAAACAATTATAAAGTGCTTGTTTATTACCGTGACCTTGGAGCACGTTATGACAAACTCATTGGGTTTGGCGAGGCTAATTCTGTTCAAATGACAAATTAAATTTAAGCGATGATTCAGCAAATTACTGAAGGAGTAAAAATTTCCGTACAGTCTAATTTTGAGTGTAGTTATTTTGACGGCAAGGGCCTTCGTTTTGGGTTCAACTATTTCATAGAGATTGAAAATAACAATTCCCATCCCGTACAACTAATATCACGAAAATGGATAATTTTAGACGCTTTAAATGAAAATGATATTGTTAAAGGCGAAGGCGTTGTCGGAAAACAACCCATAATTCAACCTTTTGAATCCTACCGATACAACTCTGGCTGTGCACTTCAGGGGCCCATGGGGTGTATGAAAGGCGTTTATAATATGCTTCGCCTATCTGACAATCATGAGTTTGAAGTGACAATTCCAAACTTCAGGCTTTACGCAGATTTTGTCCAAAATTAATCTTCACAAGTTTATGGTTGATTCGACCATAAATTGTAATTTTAAATTTTAATTATTTAATCATTTCAAATTATGGGAAAAGGATTTTTTAAAGTGCCTACAGCAATCAATGAGCCTGTACTTTCATATGCTCCAGGATCCGTAGAAAGGGAGAACGTTCTCAAAGCCTACAAATCTATGTACAATTCATCAATTGAAGTCCCAATGTATATCAACGGAAAATACATCAAATCCGGTCAAACGCAAACAATGAGTCCACCGCATGACCACCAACATGTTGTAGGCATTTATCACATTGCAAACAAATCGCATGTAGAACAATCTATTGCCACTGCTTTGGAAGCTCGTAAAACTTGGTCTCAACTGCCATGGGAACAACGGGCAGGAATCTTTTTAAAAGCTGCTGAACTTATCGCTGGACCTTACAGGGCTAAGATCAATGCCGCCACAATGATGGCGCAATCCAAAACAGTCCACCAAGCTGAAATTGATGCGGCTTGCGAATTCATTGACTTTTTAAGATTTAATGTTCAGTTTATGACTGAAATATACAACGACCAACCCCAAAGCACCAATGCAACTTGGAACCGCATTGAATACCGACCCTTGGAAGGGTTTACCTATGCTGTGACCCCTTTTAATTTTACAGCCATCGCTGGGAACCTTCCCGCCTGCATGGCCCTTATGGGAAATGTGGTGGTTTGGAAACCCAGCGACAGCCAAATTTACTCTGCAAAAGTCATAATGGATGTTTTTGAAGAAGCTGGAGTCCCCGCTGGAGTTATCAATGTTGTTTTTGGAGACCCAGTTATGATTACAGAAACCGTGCTTTCAAGCCCAGACTTCTCTGGTTTGCACTTTACTGGCTCTACATTTATTTTTAAAGAATTGTGGAAACAAATTGGCGTTAATATCCACAATTATAAAACCTACCCCCGCATCGTTGGAGAAACGGGAGGTAAAGATTTTATCTTGGCCCACCAATCGGCCCATACAAAGCAAGTGGCGACCGGAATTATAAGAGGTGCCTTTGAGTTTCAGGGTCAAAAATGCAGTGCAGCTTCGAGAGCTTATCTTCCTAAAAGTTTGTGGGCAGACATTAAAGCGCATTTGTTAGAAGACTTAAAATCTATAAAAATGGGGGGGCCTGAAGACTTGTCAAATTTTGTAACAGCCGTCATACACGAGGGCGCTTTTGATAAAATTACAGGCTACATTGAAAATGCCAAAAGCAATCCTGTTGTAGAAATTATTGCCGGTGGCGGTTATGACAAAAGCAAAGGATATTTTATTGAGCCTACAGTTATTGTTTCTACAGACGCAAAATATGAAACCATGTGTACGGAATTATTTGGCCCTGTAATTACTATATTCATTTACGATGACGCTGCCTTTGAAGAAACGCTTCAGCTCATTGATCAAACTAGTGAATATGCACTCACAGGTGCTGTTTTTTCAACCGACCGTTATGCTGCAAATGTAGCCACACGTGAATTGGAAAATTCAGCTGGAAATTTCTACATCAATGACAAACCAACCGGAGCAGTCGTAGGCCAACAGCCTTTTGGAGGTGCAAGAGCTTCTGGCACCAATGATAAAGCAGGGTCTGCTCAGAACTTATTACGTTGGGTTTCGCCAAGAATGATTAAAGAAACATTTGTTTCACCCGAGGACTACAGGTATCCTTTTTTAGATTAAGTAACTCTTTTAAATAAAAAAAACCGCTTTAAAGCGGTTTTAAATACAACTAGGGTCTTAATATCAAAGCTCTTCAAATGTTTGGGTTTCCCCAAAATTAGCAACTCGTACATTCAATGCTGTATTGTTTGAGTTTGTAACAAATGCAACCAATGTCATGTTTTCATTAATAGAAATATTTGAGGGAATGCCCAATGTGTAATTAACTTGATAAATATTATCTGCTGAAATCTCTGTTGATGGAATTTGATCGCCCAACAAACTTGACAATGACCACCTGAGGACATGATTGTGTTCGAAATTAGGAATTAAACTCGATCCACCATAATAACTTGTGTAGTTTGTTTGGTTGTAAAATAAACTATCTTCTAAAACATAAACTACAAGTTTTGCATATGAATCTGAGAACTGTCCTCCAAATTTTACATTAACATCAATACTCATCTCAGTACCATTTAAGCTCGGACTTAAGGCCAAACCTACATCTGCCTGTCCTGAAGTTAAATTTATAACTTGATCAACATTATTAGGTTCCGGATAATTCCATTCAATGTTGCGGTTAAGCATTGCTGTGGGATATCCTTCTAGATTAATTAAATCCTCTAATTCACCTGCGGAAAAATTATAGGGGTCGTGAGAAGAGCTGTTGGGATTAGAACTTCCTCTATGGATTGCGACTACAAAAGCCTCTGAAGTTTGTTGATTAACCAAATCTATAGCGTACGAAATTCGTGGACAATACCCACACCAAGTACCTGTATAATCCTCAATTAATACATTTTGATTAAATTTTGTTGGTGGTGGTAGAACATTAATTTCATAAATATCTGTTGTAAAATCTTCGTAAGAAGCAATAAAAGTGACCAATCCCGTTGCAGAAGTCAAATAAATATTTGAAGATAAGTCACTACCCCCTATTATACTAATTGTTGATTGCTGGGTTAAATTTTCACCATTATCCCCCAAAACGTTAAATACAACTTGTTCTCCAAGAAAATAGGATTGAGAATTTGAAATCAATGTAATACTAGTTAGTGGAGCCGATACATCGATTACAATTGAATTGCTTGTTATATCTTCATAAGTGGCTTCAACATTAAAACTGCCCTGCTGTTGAAAAGTATAGGTATTCCCAGAAATTGAACTTCCTCCAACATAAAAAAGGACCTCATCTGTTACATCTACACCTAAATTTGTAACAGCAGAAAATGAAACTGAGTTTCCTAATGCAACAGATGTCTCACTAGAGTTGATTGTGATAGATGAAAAAACTGGTTCATTAGTTTGCGGAGCATTATTGGTTGTTTCATCACTGCTACATGAGTTTAAAAGGATAGAAAGAGTAAAAACCGTAATTATGTATTTTGAAAAATATTTCACAAAGTATATTATTATTATGAATTAATGTAATTGGTTTATATTTACGCTAAAGTATATAAATTATAATATTTTATTCAAATCAATGAAAAATATTTTTTATTTTATTTTTTTTACAATTGGTAGTTGGGCATTTTCTCAAGAAATCCCTAAGACAACGCTTAAAGATTTGGACGGATCCACAGTAAGTTTAAACCAACTCATTGAAAATGATAATATAACCATTCTTAACTTTTGGGCTACATGGTGTGTACCTTGCATCAACGAACTAGATGCCATTGCTGACATTTACGATGAATGGAAAGATGAGACCAAAGTGAATTTAATTGCAATAGCAACAGACGACTCAAGAACTAAAAAAAGAATTCGCCCTTTAGTAAATGGTAAAGGCTGGGAATATATAGTGTTGTACGATGATAATCAAGTCTTAAAACGTGCACTAAATATTACAATACTGCCTTACACTTTAGTTTTAAAAAATAATAAAATTATTCAGCGTAGAACAGGATATACTCCTGGAGCTGAAGACGATTTATATGAATTTATTAAAGAAAACTCTAATTAACCCAAATCAATTATTTTGAAAAAAATTACATTAACTTTTATTTTATCCCATTTTTTATTGTCGGTTCATGCTCAAATTATTGATGGTCTCAGCATTGGAATTGAAAGTAATTCTGCTTGGTATAATGATGATAAAAAAACTGGAGCATTTAATGATGAGAACAACAACGATCAAGATAAACAACTAAGGTTTAACAACTATATTAAACTGGACTATAATTTTATTTCAAAATTCACGGTCTCTGCACAACTGGAATCCTATGAACCTTTTGCTCTATTAAACTATTCCTCAAACATGAAAGGGACAAATTTAGGCACCTATTCGCTAACCTATGAAACAATAAAAATAAAAGCTACGATTGGTCATTTTTACGAACAATTTGGAAGTGGTTTGATTTATAGAAATTGGGAAGACCGACAGCTCGGAATCAATAATGCTTTATTTGGAGGTAAACTGTCCTATAGACTTTTAGATTTTGCCGATTTGACTGTTATTTACGGAAATCATCGCGTAGGTTTTGAAACTTCAGATGGAGATGTCTATGGGTTTAATTCTGAATTTGATTTAAAATCTATTTTTAAAATGAATGAAATGGCACTGAGTCTTGGGTTTAGCTATGTGGGGAGAGAAGAAAAAACTGATTTGGAGGCTATCAATTACAAATCCTTAACATATGCTTACTCTGGAAGAATAGACTTTAGCTATGGCAAATTTTATTCAAGTGCAGAATATGTTTCAAAAAGTAAAGACGCAATTGTACTGGCAAATCAAGTTTCAAACCAATTCATAAAACCGGGAAGTGGCATTTTGTTAAATACCGGTTATTCAAAAAAAGGATTTGGCTTAGACGCCACTTTCAGACGTTTAGAAAACATGACTTTCTATTCAGAAAGAGATAAATCAGGAAATATTTTCTTTGAAAATATTGTCAACTACACACCAGGGCTTACCAAACAACATGACTACCTCTTGACAAATATTTTTGTTTACCAAGCTCAGTCTTCTGTATCATTTTTGGATCCAGAATTGATGAAAGTAGGAGAGATTGGAGGTCAATTAGACTTATTTTACAACATAAAAAAAGGAACAGTACTTGGAGGTAAATATGGATCAAAAATTGCTTTTAATGGTTCTTACTGGGCTGGTTTGAAAGGAGATTTTGATTACGAAAATCAAGATTATAAAACAGATGTATTTGGTTTTGGTAATAAATATTTTTCTGATGTAAGTTTAGAGATAAGAAAAAAATGGAGCTCAAAATGGCGTTCAATATTTTATTTTGTAAATCAGTATTATAATAAAAAAGAAATTGAAGGTAATTTTGGAGCAAAACCCATTATCACAAATATTGGCGTTATTGAGTCCACTTACAAACTTGGCAATGGAAAATCTATAAGAATAGAAACCCAAAAACTATGGTCAGACTCAGAAAATCACGATTGGATTGGGAGCACATTAGAGTTTAATTTTAATTCAAAATTTTCTTTTTATATCAATGATATTTACAATAGCGGAGATGATTCCTCAACGCAAACGACACATTATTATAATATAGGTGGAAGTTATTCTAAGGAGGCCACTAGAATTGGATTGAACTACGGTAGGCAGCGCGCAGGACTTGTTTGTGTTGGAGGAGTCTGCCGATTTGTCCCTGAAGCCACTGGATTGACCGCCAGTGTAAACATGAGTTTTTAATTTTATCCCCTAAACTTTAGAGGGAGATGCACTAGTTTTTTGGTATCAAAAAACGAGTCGCTAAAATGATCTTTCAAATTATAAATTGCAGCATTGGGAAAGGCTTGTAATTCTGCTTTTAAATTGCCGCCTTTAAGATATAAAATTCCATTTTCAAGCGAATGTTCACTCTTTTTCTTAATATTCTTTTGTACCCATTTCACAAAGCTTGGCATTGAAGTTACGGCACGACTTACAACAAAATCATACAAAGCATCAATCTGTTCTGCTCTGCAATGTTCGGCGTTTACATTTTCTAAGGCCAATGCATCGCTGATGGAGGAAACGACTTTTATTTTCTTTTGAATGCTGTCTACCAAATGAAACGTTGTCTGGGGAAACACAATCGCCAAAGGAATTCCTGGAAAACCACCACCCGTGCCCACATCTAAAACCGATGAACCAGGTTCAAATGAAATAATTTTTGCGATGGCCAGCGAATGTAAAACATGCTTCAAATACAAAGATTGAATGTCTTTTCTTGATATGACGTTTATTTTAAGATTCCAATCCTCATAGAGCCCTTGCAAGGCCTTGAATTGTTGCTTTTGAACATCCGATAGCTCGGGGAAATACTTTAGAATTAAATCCATTCAAAAAAGTTTTAACAAAAATAGTTATAATATTCATAAATTATTCATTGCTTACAATGTGAGATTGAATTATTATTTATATTTGAAAAA
>CESO01026605.1_pt1 | contig 11866 bp, 9 predicted proteins | sample 356341 | NCBI WGS metagenome assembly CESO01 (sample SAMEA2621812, study PRJEB7988) | marine metagenome | biome: marine biome (ENVO:00000447); feature: deep chlorophyll maximum layer (ENVO:xxxxxxxx); material: "saline water (ENVO:00002010), including plankton (ENVO:xxxxxxxx)" | depth 35 m
CCGGGTCATTTCTCAGCTCAACACCATGGACTCTTTTGAGGAAATTTCAGATTTTATTCAGAATATTATCAAACCTGACTATAGCAACTGGGAAGACAAAGGCGACTATGAAACACGGTTTTTAGAAATCCTTCAGCAAAAGTTTAATTAATTTATGGCTTCAGAACTAAAATATGGTGTTTTTGGAAGTGGGAGTTGGGCTACTGCCATTGTAAAAATGTTGTGTGAAAATTTACAAACAGTTCATTGGTATGTTCGCAATCCCCAAACGGCGCAATACATTCTTGAAGAAAAACACAACCCGTCTTATTTGTCTTCTGTTGAGTTTGACACCAAACAATTAATTATAAGCACAGACATTAACCAGGCAGCAACAGCAGCAGACGTTCTAATTTTTGCAATTCCCTCCGCCTATATTCATGCGCAAATAGAGCTAATGACGGTTGACGTTTCTGCTAAAATAATTGTTTCAGCCGTTAAAGGAATTTTTCCGGAATCTGGACTTTTGGCAGGAGAATATTTTCATAAAATAAAAAAAATTCCGCAGGACCAAGTTGCGGTTATTGGAGGGCCTTGTCATGCAGAGGAGGTAGCATTAGAGCGCCTATCCTATTTAACGATCGCCTGTAAAAATAAGGCCAATGCAGAGGAAATTGCATCCAAACTTTCCAGTCACTATATTCAAACAAACACGCACGATGATGTTATTGGCGCAGAGCATGCCGCGATGTTAAAAAACATATATGCCATTGCTGCAGGAATTTCTCATGGTCTTGGCTACGGGGATAACTTCCAAAGCGTTTTAATGAGCAACGCCATTCGAGAAATGAAACGCTACATCAAAAAGGTATATAAAATGAAGCGAAAAATTAACGAAACGGTCTATTTAGGAGATCTGTTGGTAACAGGCTACTCCACTTTTTCGCGCAACAGAATGTTTGGCAATATGATTGGGAAAGGATATACTGTCAAATCAGCACAAATAGAGATGAGTATGGTGGCTGAAGGGTATTATGCAACAAAAAGCGCTTTCGAAATTAACAATAAAAAAGCAACTCCCGCACGCACGCCAATCATTAATGCGGTTTATAATATTTTATACCACCACCAAAACCCCAAACAAGCGTTTAAGGCCCTCGCTAATAAATTAGATTAATTTTTCTAAATCAGAATGTGCTTTTAAACTGCTCTAGGAACCGCAGGTTGTTTTCGCTTAAAAGACGGATGTCATTGATTTGATGAAGCAATAAAGCAATGCGGTCAATGCCCATACCAAAAGCAAACCCGGAATATTTTTTAGCATCGATACCACAGTTTGTTAATACATTTGGGTCTACCATTCCACACCCCATGATTTCTAACCAACCGGTGCCTTTGGTCATTTTGTAATCTGTTTCTGTTTCCAGGCCCCAATAGACGTCCACTTCGGCGCTCGGCTCTGTAAAAGGGAAGTAGGATGGGCGCAACCGAATTTTAGACTTCCCAAAAAGGGCCTCTGTAAAAAACTGAAGGGTTTGTTTGAGGTCAGCAAAACTAACTTCTTTATCGATATATAAACCTTCAATTTGGTGAAAGAAACAATGAGATCTTGCAGAAATCGCCTCATTTCTATACACTCTACCAGGCGATATAGTGCGAATAGGCGGACTGTTATTTTCCATGTAACGAACCTGTACTGAGCTGGTGTGGGTGCGAAGTAAAATATCCGGATCTGTCTGAACAAAAAAAGTGTCCTGCATGTCCCTTGCAGGGTGGTGTTCTGGTAAATTAAGTGCCGTAAAGTTATGCCAATCATCTTCAATTTCAGGGCCTTCACTTACATTGAAGCCAATGCGGGAAAAAATATCAATAATTCGATTTTTTACAAGTGAAATAGGATGCCTGCCCCCAACCAAAAAGGGATCTCCCGGCCGCGTGTGGTCTATGGATTCTGCTCGGCCAGTTTGACCTATAAGCAAGGATTTTTTTAGGGCATTTACTTTTTCTTGTGCCGTTTTCTTTAATTCATTAATGGCCCGACCATAGGCTTTTTTTTCATCATTTGGGACCGCTTTAAACGCTTCAAACAAATCATTAAGCACTCCTTTTTTTCCTAAAAATTTAATACGGAAATCTTCAACGGCAGACAAGCTGTCCGCCGAAAATTCATCGGCCTCCTTAATAAGTTTTTTTATGTGGTCAATCATTTAAAAAATAAAAATCAAATTTAATAAAACTTAATCAATAAAGCAGTCTTACAGAAAATACTTTCGAACACCCTCTTTTTTAATGCTCTTCTCAGCGTTACACAATTATTTTGTAAATTTAGGAAGTTTAATAACCTGTTTAAAAACCGCCCACAATATATTTTCTATGACCGCAATCGACATAACTTTAGTGGCTTTAATAGGGTTTGGAGCCGTTAAAGGACTTTTTAAGGGCTTTTTTGTCGAGGTTGCGTCACTGCTCGCCCTTTTGATGGGCGCCTATAGCGCAATTCATTTCAGCAATTATGCAGGTGTGTTTATAGCCAAGTATTTCGAGTTGTCTGAAAAAACCGCAAGCATAACCGCTTTTATCATCACCTTTCTTACGATTGTTTTTGCAATTTCTTTTGCTGGAAAAGCGCTTACCAAACTTGCCAGTTTTGCGTCGTTGGGAATTCTAAACAAAATCCTTGGCGGACTTTTTGGTGGACTCAAGGCAGCACTACTTGTTTCTGTAGTATTGCTTGTTTTTGATATGCTAAATACAAGCCTACCTATTGTTTCACAAGCCTCTATTGCAGAGTCTATTTTTTACAAACGCGTGCAGTCTTTGGCGCCTGCAATTTTACCCAACATTGTTGGTGAGAATGCGCCACTAGACCTCTCAGGTTTTCCTGAGCTATAAAGTATAAATCATCTTAACAAACAGCGGTTATTTGGAAAGTTGTTTCAAATACATTTTGAAGTGTTCATAAACCTGGTCTTCATTGACAAGCCCAGGAATAATGTCGATACGCTCCATCATGTATCTGGGTTGATCCAAGAGCCCAACAAAGATCACATTGACGCCCCTGTCCTTTAAGTCTTGAAGCATGTCTTCCATTACATAAAGCCCTGTTTGGTCCATGTATTGCATTTTACTTAAACGGATTACAACCGTTTTGGCGTTATCCGGAATTTGCTTGTACAGATGTTGAAATTCAGAGGTATAACCAAAAAATAAGGGGCCCTTGATATGCTTGATGAAAACAGAGTCTTTGAGCGCAACCGGAAATGCTATTTCGTCGGGCCAAGCCTCTTCTTTTAATGGCTCTACATTAGATTCCCTGGATGTGACATCCCCAATAAGCTTCATAAACATCAAACAAGAAATAACAAGTCCAATGCCGACAGCAAAAATAAGATCCCAAAAGGTTGATAATATCAAGACTGTTAGCATGATAAGAACTTCAGAGCTAAGCCTAATAGGGCCCAATGAAATATCCCTAGGCAAAACAGGAATAGCTTTTAGGCCTTTGTAATCCATTACTCCAATACCAACAGTTATTAAAATACCCGATAGAACCGCTGCAGGAATTTTTGACGCAATTGGCCCCAGCGCCAATAAAACAAACAACAATAAAACTCCAGCAATCATCCCAGAAAGCCTTGTTTTGCCGCCCGAGTTTATATTAACCACCGTTCTGATAGTTGCTCCAGCGCCAGGAATCCCACCGAATACAGCGGCTATACTGTTTCCAATACCCTGACCAACCAATTCTTTGTTCGAATTGTGCTTAGTTTTAGTCATATTGTCTGCAACTACACTTGTAAGAAGGGAGTCTATAGCCCCCAAAAGGGACAATGTTAGAGCTGTTAGAATATAGGGGCTGATGCTGCTAAAACTAAAGCTAGAAAACATTTCCAGCTGAGGAACAGGAAGCCCTTCGGGGATTCTTTCTATAGGCTTATAATCCAAACCAAATGCAATGGCGGCGGAAGAAACAACAACAAGCGCTACAAGCGTGCTTGGAACAGCAGTAGTAATTCGCTTAAAGCCATAGATTATAAATATAGTCGCGAGGGAAAGCAAGAGCTCAAGAAAATTGATGTTTTTAAGCGCCCTGGGCAGTGTTTTTATGGCGCCTATTGTGCCTGAAGCCTCTTTAGCCGCTAAGGTTTTAGACTCCACAAGTATTTCTTGTTTTGTTACCTTTTCTGCTCTCGAGATGGTTTCCTTAAAATCCTCAAGGACAAGTATTCCTTCACTGGCCTCATCTTTTAAAATCTTCTCAAGAATAACCTCCTCTGCTTGGGCCTTAAAACCATTAACATATTGTTCGTCATTTTTTGGGTTATAGCCCAGGGTTGGTAAGATTTGGGTTAACAGAATGATAACACCAATAGCCGTCATAAAACCAGAAACAACAGGGTAAGGAATATACTTAATATACTTACCCAAGCCCAAAAAACCAAGCCCAATCTGCATCACTCCCGCCAACAAAAAGACCATTAATATTGAAGGCAACGCCTTGTTTACGTCCCCATTGTTAGCCGCAACAATTCCAGCAATTATAACCATGCTTACAGCGGTCATTGGTGCGGTTGGCCCAGAAATTTGTGTATTGGTCCCCCCGAAAAGTGCTGCAAAAAAGCTTATAAATATAGCACCATAAAGCCCTGCGCTTGGGCCCAAACCTGAAGACACCCCAAAAGCTAGCGCCAACGGCAAAGCAACAATGCCTGCTGTGATGCCTCCAAAAGCATCACCTTTAATATTTGAAAATAATTGATTCATTTATGATAAGTTTTATAAAAAAAGTAAGAAAATAATTAATAGTTCAACGGGCTTATTCAGCTTAAAACAAAAGTATAAATTTCAAATAAAAATAGCAAAATAAAAAAAGTCAGAGAGCCCTAAAGGCGGAGTTTGACATCCACCCTGTTTTCCCATCACTTAACTTAATTTTTGACCAAGTTTCTTGAAAAGATTCCAGCAATCGGATTTTAGCGCCCTCGTGCAGCCTAAAAACAGACTCGCTTTTTAGATTAGGCTCCAATCTCACATCAATAGCCCGGCTAAACACAACAGCATAATTTTCTGTATTTAACAAGCGTTCTTTTTGAAAAGTTAAGCTCAGAGCAATAAAAAGCGCAAAAACCGAAAGCGACCCCAGTAGAAAAAATAACCGCTTTTTTCTAGTGCTCGATGATAAATAATAAGCCGTAAAAAATCCTATAAAAACCAACATCAAGCCCACGCAGACAACCGCCCAAGCATCTAAAGGGAGCAATCTCGCATAAGCGTTTATAAAATTCAAAAACCCTGCTTCGGGGACCGGCTCTATTTTGTCTACAGCCATTTTTTGAGCAAAGGCCAAATTGTTGAGAATCGATTTATCTTTCGGCGCTAATATTAATGCTTTTTCATAGTAATAAACAGAAGGCCCGACTCTGTTTTGTTTGTAATAACTGTTCGCTAAATTGTAATAAATCTCAGCAGAGTGCAGCCCGTTGTTAAGAATGTTTTCGTAAGCCTGAATGGCGGCGGTATAAGCCCCTTCATTGTATAGACTGTTCGCCTTTTCGAAGTCCAACTCGCCCTGAGAACTCCCCCAAAAAAACGACACTAAAAAAAATAAAACCAATGTCCTCATATTATCTTAACTGTTTGTCTAAGCGGCTAATAATTTCAGAAGCTGCGATGTAATCTCGCTTCATATCAGAATTTTGAAGTGGCGTATAGCGGGCTAGCTCACAAGCCTCTAAAAGCCCCAAAAAACCTGAGGCATCATCATCAACCACCGCCTTTTCTGTTAACAAAAGTTTAATCTTGCCTTTACTGAATTCACACGTTTCGATTTTTAGTTTGGCCTTTAGGTAATTGTGCAGCGCGCGCTCAAGCGCAATATAAAACAGCTCTTTTTTGCCCATGCTTTTTTTTGCTTCACTTAGGTGCTTTCTCGCTAATTTATTGTTTTTTCTAATTTTATTCCCCGTGATATCTAAGGCCCTTTTACCTTTAAGCTTAGTATAGATAATCAGCAGCGGAATAAAAACTAAAGGCCCTAACAACAAAGCCCAAAACAAGTGGCTTCCATAAAAAGGAGGCTTATTTATAAGTTCTAAGCTTGTCTTTGTTTTAAAGGGTGAAAACTGCCCCATATTTGAATAAACTACAGCTCCTTTTTCTTTTGCTGAAACCGGACCTAAAACAGCGCTTTTGCTTGGATCAGGCTTTACAGAGATCACAGTTTGGTTTGACACCAGTGTTTTATAGCTCTCAGAAGCTAGATCAAAATAAGAAAACGCAACTGAAGGAATTGGGTACCGCCCCTCCTCATTTGGTACAACCGTATAATTGTCAGCGGCACTACCGCGCATTCCAGAGATCGAAGTATCAATATTTTCTGAACGCTCTGGCTCATATATTTCTAACGCGGCTGGTAAATTGGGCTTTGGAAGCTCAAATAGCTTTAAGTTTCCTTTTCCCTCAACCTCTATTGATAAACTAAATGCCTCTGTAGCAATTAGGCTGTTTCTAGAGACGTTTGCCTCAAAATCAAATTTGCCGACAGCCCCAGAAAAATTTTCAGGCCTTCCTTGCTCTGGAAGCGGCTTTGCATTGATAGTTCTTCTGCCTGCAGTGACTGTCCTGTTGGCTGTGCTCATAACTCGCCTTCCAAAGATATCTCTGCGGCTTGAAGGAACCTCCACACTAACATCAAGGGTTAAAGGCTCTAGCGTTAGTTTCCCAGATTTTTGAGGGTATAACACTGTTTTTTTAAGAACGACGTAGCGGTAATTTTCGCCCTTGAACTGTCCCTCTTTAACGGAAAGCCCATTTACGGCTATATTTTGGCTCCAAAAATCATTGTATCGTGGCGCGTCCAGCTCGCTCCAGCTGCGAACCCCGGTTTTTTCTGCAACATAAAGCTTATAAACCACTGATACAGCTTCATTTATATAGGGGTTAGTCTTTGAAATTTCTGCCACCAGATGTATGCTTTTCTCAGCAATATATTCTGGGTCGTTTGGGTCTTTAGGCTTTTCTACCGCCGCGGTTACCGTAATTTTAATAGGAGATGTTTTATAGATAGTTCCGTTGACCTCAATTTGAGATTGTTCAATAGTGAAAACACCTCTTTTTGTAGGCGTCAAAAAATATGTATAGCTCTTTGAATAACTGCGAACACCGTTAACCCATGAATTACTTATAGATTGGCTTGGTCCGCCAACAACTTTGAAGTTTTCAAAGCTTGGAGGTGTAAAGTTGTCTCCGTCTTCATTCATTTTAAAATCAATACGCAGACGCTCATTAACGCCAAGCGTTCTTTTGCTAACACTGGCCTCAAACGTTACTTGCGCCAAAACAAGATTAGACACAAACAATGCAACATATAGCAACGTATTCCTCATAAACTACCAATCTTTTTCTGTTCGGATTTTAGCGCCCTTCTCTTTTACAGCATTCATTTTTTCTTGAACTTTTTTCTCTTCATTGTTCATGGCATCTAATAAACTTTTTATTTGTTGGCCAGACAATTTTCCAGGTTGTTGCTGCGGCTTTTTGTTTGCGCCATCTTTTTTGTCCTCTTTTCTTTCCTCAGGGTTTTCGTTTTCCTTTTGATCATTACCATCATCTTTGGACTCTTTATCGCCGTCGCCTTTTTCTTTGTTCTTGTCCTCTTGGTCTTGTTTTTTGTCGCTGTCTTTTTTGTCCTCGTTATTTTTGTCCTCTTTATCTTCTTTATTGTCTTTGTCATCATCACCCTCGCCTTGTTCTTTAGCGCATTGCTGGGCCAGGGCTAAATTGTAACGACTCTCATCGTCTGAAGGGTTGTTTCTCAATGCATTTTTGAAAGCCTCTACAGCCTTTTTACATTGTTTATTTTGCATTAAAGTGTTTCCAATGTTATGGTAGGCGCGGTGTTTTTCTGATTTAGACCCGTCCTTTGCGGCCGAGTTAAGACGCACTAAAGCCTCGTCATAAAGCTCCGCATTATAATAGGCGTTTCCAAGATTATATGCTCCTTTTTTGTTAGATGGCATCTCAGAAAGGGCCATTCTGTAGTTTTTTTCAGCCTCAACAAAGGATTCTTCAACAATCGTATTTCCCTCGTATATATATTGATTAGACAGTAACGTCGCTTCTGCGCCCTCTTGTGAGTAACCGCAAATAGTCCACATGGCCACGAAGCAAAAAAATAATTTTTGTTTCGAGTGCATATAACTGATGTAAAGAAAATAACGTTTATGTATCATAAATTCTCATTGAATAAGTTAAGGCGTTTCAGCCACGCTGTTTTTCTTTCCAAAAACAAAACATCCAAAATTAAGAAGAAAAGGCCCAACCCCAAAAACCATTGAAATTGATCCTTAAACTCAGAAAACTCTTTTGCTTCAAACTCTTTTTTTTCTAATTTATTTAAAATTTCAGCAATTTTTTCCGTTACCTGTTTCGTGTTTTGGCCCTGTATAAACAAACCACTTGCTTCTTCAGCAATTGCGGTTAATGTATTGGGATTCAGTTTTGTAATAACTGTTTCGCCTTTTTGGTTTTTTTTATAACGCATGACAATGCCATTTCTTTTTAAGGGGATTGGCCCCCCTTTTTCACTTCCAACACCAATAGTGAAAATTTTTATCCCCTCTTTTGCTGCCGCTTTTGCAATATCAAGATTCAGGTCTTTGTGGTCTTCCCCGTCTGAAATGATGACCAAAACACGATTTGTTTGCTCCGCATCATTAAAATAGGTTCTGGAGAGCTGAATGGCCTCATCAATAGCGGTTCCCTGGGAAGATAACATGTCCGTATTCATATTTTGAAGAAACATTTTAGCCGCCGCATAATCTGTTGTGATTGGTAGCTGAGGAACCGCCTTACCGGCATATGCAATAATACCGACACGATCGCTAACGAGGTTATTAATGATTTGCGCCGTTAATTGTTGTGCTTTTTCTAATCGGTTTGGCGCAACGTCTTCCGCCAGCATGCTTTTTGAAACATCGATTGCAAAGACAATGTCTACACCCTTACGTGTGACCGTTTCAAGTTTGGTGCCCACTTTTGGATTCACAAGTGCGATGCAAAAACAAACCACCGCCATGGCCAAAACTACAAGCTTTAGCACCGCCTTAAATCGGGATTGGTCTGGGCTTAGCCGCTTTAATAGCTCAGCAGACGCATAAAGCCGCTTTGTTTTTCGCTTCCACAACGCGGTCCAAAAAAATAATACTACCATCCCTAAAACCAGGAAAAGCAACCAAAACCATATGTCTTCTTCTAACTGAAACATCTTATACAAAACTTCTTAAAATACTGTGCCGAATTAAAAACTCAAAAATTAAAAGTCCGAGCGCCCACAAAACAAAAGGCCGGAATTTTTCTTCGTAATTGTAATATTTAAACTCTTCAATCTCAGTTTTTTCTAAACGGTCAATTTCTTCATAAATAGCCTCTAATTTTTTATTATCGGTGGCTCTGAAATATTTTCCGCCTGTCTCCTCGGCAATTTCCTTGAGAAGCACCTCATCAATTTCGACTTGTACCCTCGCGTATTGAAACACGCCATTATTCAGCCCAACAGGGGACAAGGCCATTCCATTACTACCAAGACCAACAGTATAGGTTTTGATGCCGTATTCAACTGCCAGCTCACTGGCTGTTTTGGGATCAATAAAGCCAGAGTTATTTACGCCATCGGTTAGCAAGATTATAATTTTACTTTTGGCCTTGCTGTCTTTAATTCTATTTACAGCCGTCGCAAGCCCCATTCCAATGGCCGTGCCACCAGTTATGATGTTGTTATACTTGATGTCTTGCATTGAACCGAGCACAATGTTTTTGTCGCTGGTAACTGGGGTTCTCGTGTAGCTTTCCCCCGCATATTCAACCAACCCAATTCTATCGTTAGGCCTGCGTTTAATAAAGCGACTCGCCACATTTTTTAGGGCCTCTAAACGGCTTGGCTTTAAGTCCTTGGCCAACATGCTCGCCGAAACGTCAATAGCCATAACTATGTCAATGCCTCTTGTTGTTTTTGTTTTTGTTGAAATATCAACCGTTTGAGGTCTCGCCAAGGCGATTACAATTAGCGCAATGGCGCCGATTCGCAAGACAAAAAGAAAATGTTTTAACCAGCCCCAAATATCGCTTTGCCCCCTAAGGCCATCCAAGGAGGACACGCTTAAATCTGCATTTTGTTGTTTGTGTTTTAGGGCATACCAAAAAATCAGAAAAGGAATTGCCAAGAGCAACCAAAAAAATCCGCTATGTGTAAACTCGATTCCCTTAAACATCAATTTTGATTTAGTTTAATAAGTTCTACAGAATTTAAAATTCGTTTTGAAATTTCGACGGCATACGGGTCACTGGCGTCCCATATCATAATGAGCTGTTGCAGCAGGGCTTGAGTAGAAAACCCAAGAATTATAAATTCAGCATCCGATGTTTTTTTACTCCCAAAACGATAGTTAGCAGTGCCGTGGGTTTTCATTCCCTCTTGCCCGTTAGGGGTTGTAAATTGATCATTTTTCGGGAACATATTTGACGCGCCTTCTTTTTCTAAAAGCGTCAATTCGTTTTCAGAGACCCGGAAGAGGTCTATGGTGTTTTCACCTTGTGCTTTGGGGCTTTCTGTCGCCATTTTGGAGCTTTTAACAAGAATCTTTAAAGGTACACTGCCATTATCAAAGCGAAACTTTTTAACGCTGACACCGGTGGTGTTTATTTGTAACGAATCTTCAAATTCACGCCCTAACACTTCAGGAGTTTCTAGGCTAATTCCGGGTGCGCCATATTCGCTTGAAACCCATTTTCCATCCATCAATAACTTACTTGGGTGACGCAAAATAGTGTCTTTTACTGTTGTAAAGCCAAAATGCAACCCAGAGCCTAAAAACATCAGAATAAACAGCCCCAAAAACGCGCCCAGACTCCATTTAATTCTTTTTTGCTGCTGTTTTTTTTGTAATTGTTTTTGGTATTCTAGGGTTTGTTCTAATTCGATTTCAGTTGGCGCAGGCAACCCCGCTTTGACAAGGTCAATTTCTTGGGCTATAACTTGCTTGTCCAAACGAATAATCTCAAATTCGGGTTTGGATTTTGCAAACTTTACCAAGTCGGCCCGCTTCAGAGTTAATTCAAGGTTCTTAAGCGTTTCATCATTTAAGAGGATCTCTTTTGACCGGTTCAGCATTTTAAGCTTATGTAACAACTCCTCTGTGGTACTCTCTAGCGATTGGTTGTATACTTTTTCATTGAGATATTTACGCAGCACAAAGCTGAGCTCAGAGTAAAAAGATTTGACCGCCCCATTGTCAAAGTATGTTTTTTCATCTAGTTTTTCCAAGGCAATTTTTGCTTGCTCATAAGGCGGAAGTGCGGCGATTTTTTCAGCCTCTGTAAGCCCCTTTTTTCTATATACAAAAAAATACCAGACGACAAGCCCAGCAATTAAAAGCCCCCCCAAAATCCATTTCAGTACGCTCCCAAAAGGAGCTTTGTTTTTCACTTCAAAAACAGGCCTGATGTCATAGAGCTTTTGTTTGGTTGTGTCAACTTTTACAGGGCATACCTCAATTTTAATAGAATCTGAAAAAAATGTTTTGTCGCCAATTAAAATTTTTTGGCTCGGAATAGTGTAGGTGCCAGAATCAAATTGCGTGAGGCCATATTTTTTTAACAACCTAAGGCGAAGGTCTTTTGACAGGGTGTCTGTTTTGTAATTTTCTATAACTTCCATGGCCCCAAAAGTTTGGCTTTCTGGAAATACAACTACGGCCGTGCTTTCTGCATTCACTTCTAAAGAGTATAACAAGGCCTCACCAATTTTAATCGTCATAGAATCTACTGACGCTTTAACTTGAGCGCTTGCAGACACCCCAATAAGCACAAGGCCAAGCATGCACCACTGGCT
>CESO01068107.1_pt1 | contig 11850 bp, 21 predicted proteins | sample 356341 | NCBI WGS metagenome assembly CESO01 (sample SAMEA2621812, study PRJEB7988) | marine metagenome | biome: marine biome (ENVO:00000447); feature: deep chlorophyll maximum layer (ENVO:xxxxxxxx); material: "saline water (ENVO:00002010), including plankton (ENVO:xxxxxxxx)" | depth 35 m
CCCTGAATGTTATCCATGGGACGCACACGACTGAAGGAACGGGGAATTAAAACCCTAACTTTCAGGAGTAAATTAAATGAACACGCTAAACATGATCAAGAAGCAGATTAATAAAGTATCTGCACTTCACGACGCACAAGTTCTTCACACCTCATATCGTGGTGTTGAGTATGATACACGTTGTGTAGAGAGTAAGCAAACCCATGGTACATTTTGTTATCGTGGACGCACCTACAGTAAGTGATATTACAGTAGTATAAATAATCGGGAGGGGGTAACCCTCCTTTTTTTATTATGGAGGTTTCATGCAGGTAGATAGGGATAGGCTAAAGTTAATACTTACGAATTTAAAGTTACTTGTAGATGCGTTGGAAAGCGAAATATATTCCGATATAGATCTGTATAAAAGTACAGATAATTATAAAGTAGGGGATGACGATGACGGTTATCCAGATTGATTTGTGGAGGAGGGCTTGACGCCCTCCTTTTTTATGCTATGATGCAAAAAACTATGAGGGACAATTGACATTACCACCAGAACCATTTCCTGGAAGGAGGCGTCATAAAGCATGGTATACTGTAGGATCAGGTAATTGGGAGTGGTCAAAACCCAATGAAGAACTAGGAACACTTCATTTCATTCGCATGAAAGACATTTATCACTTACTTACCCATGACAACATACAAACTGTAGAACTACACAACATCGCTTGGAAAGGTAAGCATCATCATCCACATAACACTGGAGAGAATTGTTTCTGTTGTGAAGAAAGACCATCATTAAGATATCTTAATGCAGACATAACAATTCCAGGAATAATTGTAGAAGGTGCTCCTAATCCATATGGGAACAGGTATAGAATGATTGATGGTAAGCATAGGATCATGCAGATGTTGAACAGAGGAATCAAATCATCTCAATTCTATGTTCTTGATTGCGATGAAGTAGAATCATTTCTGACTGACCCCCCTTGACGCCCTCCTTTTTTATTGCTAAAATAACTCCATATTGTTTCATCGTAGAATGACTGTTAAGATTGTCTCTGTTACCCCAGATGCCGAAAAACACATGGCATACTGTGCTCGTGTGTCTAACCCCAATAACCAGGATAATGAGAAGTTCAGTGGTCTTCTGAAGTATTGTATTAAGCATCAACACTGGAGTATCTTTGAGCAGGCATACATGACTGTTGAAATTGAAACGACTAGGGCAATCGCAGCTCAGATCCTGAGGCACCGTTCATTTACATTCCAAGAATTTTCCCAACGTTATGCTGATAGTTCCTTACTGGGTCCGAAGATCCCCCTACCAGAACTCCGTAGGCAGGACACCAAGAATCGTCAGAATTCCATTGATGATCTGGATGCATTTGATGTCCAGAATATGGAAATCCAAATGACGACATTATTTGATTCGGCAATGGCATTGTATCAACAAATGCTAGAGCGAGGTGTGGCAAAGGAATGTGCAAGAAATGTGCTTCCACTCTGTACGCCCACAAAAATCTACATGACAGGCTCAGTTCGGTCATGGGTACATTATATTGATCTAAGGTCCGCTCATGGCACTCAGAAGGAACATATGATTGTTGCTGAAGGTGTTCGTGACGTTTTCAAAGAACAGTTCCCTGCAGTATCAGAAGCACTTGAATGGTAAATGTAGTTCGTTTAAGGATCATAGGTAGTGCTCTCGTCATTGTTGCCTACTTCATCGTCCTTCATGTAAATGTATTAGTTGGCGTGGGCGCACACTTCGTTGCAGATCTTATTTCAGTTCCTTACTTTATAAAGACAAAATCCTGGGATGTGGTTATAATGTTAGCATTCCTGCTCTTCATCTCGTTATCTAAATTGATATGAATATCTTTGTAACTGACCCTAGTCCATATAAGTCTGCTGTAGTTCTCCCTGACAAGCACATCGTCAAGATGCCCTTAGAAACCTGTCAGATGCTTGCTATTGTATGCTCGGACAAATGGGGACATAACTTCGGCACTCTTCCCAAAGCAGACGGTACTCCTTATGCTACTGAGAAGGGTGCTTTTCGTAATCACCCCTGTACTATCTGGGCGAATGAGTTTGTAACCAACTGGCAGTGGTTACTTGCACATGGTCTTGCTATGTGTGACGAGTATACTGCTCGCTATGGCAAGGTCCACACCTGCCAGAAGACCCTTCTAGCAGCAAAACAAATACTTCCCACAGCAGATCCTCAAGGACGCTCAGGGAAGCATACAACGCCCTTTGTTCGTGCTATGCCCGATGAGTTTAAATTTGACACAAGCATTGATACTATTACTGCTTACAAAATGTACATTAGCAGCAAACCTTGGGTTGCATCTAATTATCTTCGTGACCCATCCCGCAAACCAGACTGGGTTTGATATAGATACTTAACTGAGAGCAAAAACATGCCGACATACAACGTCAAAAACTTGAAAAACGGAGACACTCTAGAACTCAAGATGTCAATCTCTGAGTATGAACAGTGGCGAAAGGATAACCCTCAATGGGACAAGGACTGGTCACAAGCGTCATTTGGTGGTACAATATATGGGGAACCTAAACAATCTGCTGGGTTCAAGGAAGTAATGCAGAAAGTGCAAAAGCGACACCCCAACGCAAACCTCTCCCGTTATACTTGATTAAAGAATTAAATGCCTAGAAAAAGACACACATCATCTAACCCAGTAACTGGTGGTATGTCCACCAAACAGATGAAGCGAAAGAAACCCATTAATAGTGATTATCTCAAAACTATTGAACCACTCACTGAAAATCAGGAAAAGTTCTTTAACGATTGGAGCAAGGATCAGAATATTTTTGCTTATGGTGCTGCTGGAACAGGTAAAACTTTCATCGCATTATATCTTGCGCTTAAAGATGTCCTGGATGAGAACTCTCCCTATGAGAAGATCTACATCGTTCGTTCTTTGGTAGCAACTAGGGAAATTGGTTTTCTTCCTGGAGACCACGAAGATAAGTCTTCGCTCTATCAGATTCCATACAAGAACATGGTGAAGTACATGTTCAAGATGCCAGATGATAATTCATTTGATCTCTTATACACTAACTTAAAATCACAAGGAACTGTAAGTTTCTGGTCCACATCATTCATTCGTGGCACTACGTTTGATAATGCTATCCTTCTGATTGATGAAGCACAGAACCTGAACTTCCATGAACTTGATAGTATCATCACTCGTGTTGGTGAGAACTCTAAGATTATGTTCTGTGGTGACGTAGTTCAGACTGATCTAGTTAAACAACATGAAAAAAATGGCATTATTGATTTCATGAAGATCCTAGAGGACATGGAAGAGTTTAGTTCTATTGAGTTTGGCATTGATGATATTGTCCGTTCTGGACTAGTGAAGTCCTACCTTGTAAGTAAAATGAATCTCGGTCTTTAGTATGTTTAATCATGTTGGTAATTCTTTAAGTGAACTCCCTGATCCTACTACGATAAATGGAGTACGTTATTATTGTACTCCTAGTGGTAGGAAACTGCCATCAATCACGTCTATCACATCATTGAAATCTCGCAAGAGTATTGCAGAATGGCGTAAACGTGTTGGTGCTGTTGAAGCAGATCGTATCTCTAAACAAGGTACAACTCGTGGTACTAAGTATCATGCATATGCGGAGGATCATTTCAATAATCTTGAGGTCAGACCAAAAGATCTTATGGAACAGATCAGTAAACCATATCAATTGTTTGAGAATTCCCTTCCGTATTTTAGTGACATAAATAATATACACGCTCTAGAAGCTCCCCTCTATAGTGAATATTTTGGTCTCGCTGGTCGCGTTGATTGTATTGCAGAATATCAGGGTGAGCTGGCAATTGTAGACTTTAAAACTTCACGGAAACAAAAACCCGAGAAGTGGATTGAGCATTATTTTGTTCAATGCGCTGCTTATGGTGCTCTCTATTACGATCTTACAGGGATTGAAGTGGAGAAACTTGTTATTATTCAAGCATGTGAAGACGGAGAAGTGCAATTATTTCAAAAGTATGATAAAATGTACTATATGAAACTATTGGAGCAGTACATTAATGAGTTTGTTAACTATCATAAGGGAGAAAAGTTTGCTAATGTCTGAGGAAAACCTTAATGACATTCTTGAAAAGAAATTCATGACTGCTTCAAAATTCTCCATGGAAATTGAGAATCTGAAGAAGATTAGTAATGGTACGATGAATTACATTGAATGTGTAATCCACTATTGCACTGAAAACAACATTGAGATTGAAACAGTATCAAAATTAATTTCCAAACCTCTAAAAGAAAAACTAAAGTATGATGCTCAGCGTCTAAACTTTATGAAAAGATCATCAAAAGCACGACTTATTTTATGAAAGTTAAAATTTTAACGGAACCCTTTCCACATGCAATTGTTGAGGAAGTATATGAAGATCATGAATTAGAACGTATCTGGGAAGAATTTAATTTTTTTACTAAACCAGGAAAATTAATGTTGCCGAAGGATTATGGTGCTGCGGACCGCGCTTCAATGCATGGCAATAGAGATATGGGAACAAAGACCAGTGCGCTTGCAATTCCTCTGACGCCAATATTTAATACTAAAAACTCAAGAAATCTGTCAGAAATATTAACTCTAGAGACTATTCTTCTTGATAGATTGAAACCATATTTACGAGAATGGAAAGAATCGCACTACAGTCTGTATAGTATTCCTGCTCCGCTTCTAACCTGGACAAAACTTAGGTATTATCATAACAATGAGGGGTATGAAACGCATACTGATGCACCATTTGCATATATAATGTTCTCGTATTTTTATAAGGAACCAAAGAAGTTTACTGGTGGTGAATTGTTCTTTGAAGAGTTTGATAATTACGAATTTCCATGTAATAATAATACCATGATTATTATTCCACCTTATGCAGCGCATGGTGTTCGTACTGTAAAAATTGATAATGATGAATATTATAGTGGTAATGGAAGGTATGCTGTTACTACGTTTATAGATTATGATAGAAGAAATGGGCTGAATGCTTTTGAGTATAATCCTATGATTAATGACGCTGATTTAATACATTGGTGGAAAGGAAAAGACTAAAAAATGACCGCTTTTGAATCCTATAAAATGTATGTCGCACTGAAGTTGCACTTCACTACCGACAGTTATGATTACTTTAAATTCAATGGTAAAACTAGAGTAACAGAGACTAACTTTGAAAAAAGAAAAGATCGTTACTTCTTTAAAAAACTTACGAACCGTAAGAAGGATGTAGAAATTCTTCCATACTTTGTATCAAATTTTATTGCTGATTCATCTGGATGGATTGGTAAGATGGTCAGAACAGATGGTGATGACAATTACAGAGCATGGAAGAAACGTATGGAGAGTCTTCACTATAACTTTAGTGAGGATGTAGATTTTTTATTACAACAGGTAAATGAGTTTGATCAACTATTCAAGATCACAGAGACTCACCCACCATTACTAAAGTTTCTTTTGGGAAAACAAATTTCCATGGAAACTTTTGTTATTTTAAATCAAATTTTAAATTTCATACCACAGTTTGATAATAAGATTACTGAGACTATAGTCTGGAGTGATGTAAGGAGAACCGTCATAAAGTATTCGTCATTCATAACTGTGGATACTGTTAAATATAAGCATACGTTAAAGGAAAAAGTATTAGATCACCAATGTCTTTCTTTGATTCAAAAATAGTACAACAAGAAGCTGAAGAGATTAGTCTTAAGCAGCAAGAAATTGTCAATAGGATGCCATTTATTCCTATGATGACATCAGATGATCGTATAGATTTTTTTGATGCAATGCTGGACTTGATTGAGCGTCAGAAAATATTTTACATGAGATTAAATCTTTCTGATGATCCTATGGCAAAGGAACTGCAAGCAGAATTCCGACGTGCTGCTAAGACACTAGGCATGGATGCCGATGGTCTTGACATGTTAGGGATCTATGATAGTTTCCGTAAAAACATGGAGAATGTCCGTCAGCAGGTGCTTGACGGCGACCTCTAAATAGTGTATGATGATCCTGTTGGGTCATCGTAATCCAACAAATACAAACAATACAAGGTAATACGAATGTCTTTTGCTGATCTTAAAAACAGCTCTAAATTTGGTTTTGATCGTCTGACTAAGGAGATTGACAAACTCCAAGCTACTGGTGGTAGCAGTGATGATCGTTTCTGGAAACCCGAGATGGATAAGTCTGGTAACGGTTATGCGGTAATCCGCTTCCTGCCTGCTCCTGATGGTGAAGAACTTCCCTGGGCAAAGGTCTGGTCCCACGGTTTCCAAGGCACTGGCGGATGGTATATTGAGAACTCTCTGACCACTCTGGGTAAGAAAGATCCCGTGTCGGAACTCAACCGTACACTATGGAACAGTGGTCTTGACAGCGACAAGGAGGTTGCTCGTAAGCAGAAGCGTAAACTCTCTTACTACTCCAACATCTATGTTGTAAGTGATCCTTCTAATCCTGGTAACGAGGGTAAGGTCTTCCTCTACAAGTTTGGTAAGAAGATCTTTGACAAGATTCAGGCAGCAATGCAACCTGAGTTTCAAGATGAGACTCCTATCAATCCATTTGATATGTGGCAGGGTGCTAACTTCAAACTGAAGCTGCAGAAGAAGGATGGTTATTGGAACTATGATAAGTCTGATTTCGCTGTCCCTTCTACCCTTGAGGACATGGCTGACTCTGAACTGGAGCAAGTATGGAAGTCACAGCATTCTTTGGATGAATTCATGGATGCTAAGAACTTTAAGTCCTATGAGGAACTTGAGTCACGTTTGAATGTTGTGCTCGGTCGTACAACAAGCAAGAAGTTTGATCGTGAAACTATGGAAGATGAGTCTGAAGGTCGTGGTGGTTTCAATGATTCTGACATCATGGGAGCACCTTCATTTCCTTCACGTCCTGCCACTCCAGAAATCCGTAAGGAACTGAGTGAACTGCAACCCACTGTTGCAACACGTTCTGCTCCTACGACTGACAATGATGACACCCTGTCATACTTCGCTCGCCTTGCTGAAGAAGATTCATGAAAATCTTAACTGTTGAAGACTATCAAAAAGCAGGTGAAACATTCTGGCCAAAGTATTGGTATGTTGCCAAAGAACTGGGTGAGAATGCTAAGTCAGAGGACATCCTAAAGGTTATGGAAGCTGTTGGTGGTATTGCATTAAAATTTGCATTGGAAGATAAAGAAGGACCATTCGGATTCAATAAGAAGAATCAAGAGTGATCAAGTTTCTTTGGAAAGGTCTGAATCATCCAGTCACTTATCTAAACCTTACGTTTGTTGGGATGTTATTTGTGATTCAGTTCATGCATACTAAAGCACACCTTACTTTAGAAGCAGACGTTCACGGACATGTTCATAGAACACTCAAAAAGAACCCTGAACTAGCAAGGTCTACTTGCTACGAATTGGGTTTTTAAATTCCATAATACCCCGAAAAAAAATTCGGGGTATTTTTTTGTCTGTGAGGTTTTATAGAGTAATATTGTTAAAGATACTAGTTTTGTTTAAAGTTTGCTTTACTCCAGCATCACTTCTTATAGATTTCACATAATTTGCTGATGCATTGAAGATTTTTACAAAGTTCTCAAGATAATCTGGTTTAAGAACTTGCAATACTCTTTTTTCTTCATTGCGTTGTTGTTCCCACTCATAATAAGTAATTGATGTCAATAATGTTGCACCATTCTCAGTTTCTTCTACTATTGGATTATATGATTTAATGTATGTAATTTTAAATGAGTCTTGATCGTTTGGATTATAATATACTTCTAATCCACTAGGAAGAACTACTTCACCAAGGTCATTTTTGACTTCTCTGGTAAGGTAGTTTTTTACTGAGTGAGGATTAGTATATTTTTTATCAATAAGTTTCTCAAATTCTGAATTACTTAATGGCCAGTCATTTTTAAGGTCAACAATTTTATTAGTTAGTAAAATAACCCAATCATAACTAGAATCACCATAAACTGCCTCAGCAACTTGATCTGGTCTAACACCATCTTTTAATTGAAATTCTTTGAATAAATCTGTAGTATATGCAGAATTATTAATACTCAATCCTTTAAAAATATTTACAGCGATTACAAAATCTTGATTAGTAAACTGAAATCTAGTCCTAGTTGGAGTATATTCTATTTTTGGTAAATATGAGAAAAATCCTGACATTAGCTTGTGACTCCTGGTGCTCTATCGGTGAACATTTTATCAGAAAATAGATTTGTCACTTCAGTAAGATTCATGGTAATTGTAACTCCAACAGTAGTTGCCTTTGGGTCATTATTAAACGCACCTACTGTAGTGTAGTTTCCAGTTGGCGTAAAATCAAAATTAATCTGATTAATAGCGCATGGGAGTAGTGGTTTGATAAAAGGATGATCACTTTCTCCTCGCTTATATGTGAGAAGTATGAATGGAGGTTGTTTGATAAATCTAGAACCACTATTAAATAACAGACCACCAGCAGTTGCAGCAGCTCCTAAAGCAGATCCTGCTGGGCTTACAAGACTTCCAATACTACTAAAAAACCCCGCTTTCCCCCCTTTTGCGGCACCAACTTGTTTATCTAACGCACCTTTAAGACCACCCCCTAGAACTGAACCCCCGATATTTATTGCTGCAATAGCACCCTCAACTGCTGCTGTATCCGTAAATACATCCTTTAATGCTTGATTGTTAACATTAGATTTAGTAGAAGGTAAACTTGCCATTCTCAATGTCTCTACAATGTTAAAGACTGATTGTGCATCTACTCTTGACTTAGTGAACAAGTTAAACTGGAAATTAAATGTTCTGAAGTCTGGTCCTTCATAAAGAACTTCAAGATTTGGGTTGAACACAACACCACTAGTTGCCGAAAGTAAACCAGAAGCAGAGAGGTTTGTTGCACCTAATTTATTAGCTACATCAACAGATTTATTTAATAAAAACTGCTCAGCAGTTCTTGTAATTGCATCTCCAACAGCCTTACCAGCGTCTCCTCGTGATCCAAGAAAACTAGCTAATTCACCGAGTGTAGTTTGATTAAACTGCTGCGAGATTGCTTCGGTTACTTTTTGGGGAACGTTAATAAAAATTGTGTCAGCACCATTCTCAACTTTTTCTAACTTATATTTTACTTCCTTTTGAGTATAATCTCTTCTAATAAATTGCATCTTAAGATAATCCACTGAAGGACCATTGGTGGCAAATTCTGATGGATATCTAAGTGCTGTCATTAGTTGTCTATAAACTTATGGATGGGTAGAGATGCTATAAATTCCCAATCTTCTTCTTTCACTTCAAAGAATAAATTATCAGCTTGTTTGAAGATATAACGATGGATTGTTTTTTCAATAATCCTTGCTTTTTTATTTAGGAGGGCAAGAGCATACGGACCTTTCTCTCTGTCACGAAGGTAATGAATATTTGAACCTAGAAAGTTATCTTTACCACGATCAAAGGCATATACTAAAGGATATATGTCATATTTATCCATCTTTTCTTTATATTTTGGATCATACTCATAGAAGTAAAGTTTTTCTGGTTCAATCTCATCAGTCATGTTATCGTAGAGGTATTCAAAGACTTCTCTGCGATACCACTCTCTACTTTTTTTCTGACCGCCAGAATTCTTTATGATATGTTTCTCCAATCCACCTTGTGTTCTGTCATTACTACCAAATCCCTTAGACATTTAAATGATCCTCTGTGAGTATGATGAACTCAAGTCCATGATCTGCACACCATTCCCTTGCTGCTTCCCACTTCGCTTGATTGGTGATATATGTGGTAACCTCAGTGAGATAACGTTTAGTTTTTCTTTTAGGTAGTTTAGGTTCAATTGTCTGTTTCTTTGGTTTAACTTCAATCAAATATTTCTTTGCTGTCCCAGATTTATTACGAACTTTGGCATAGAAATCAACAAAGTATCTGTGAACTCTTCCATCTAAAGGAGAACGATAGGGAACTACAATTTCTTCACTGCCCCACTCAAGTATATGATCGTGGTCGTCACACCACTTCATAAATTTTAGTTCCCATAATGATCTGTATATTACCAACCTCGGATCACCTTTATATTTCTTTGGGTTCTTTGGTCTGAACTTGCCAGAATACGCCATAAATATATGAAGAACAAGTATTTCTATTTAGAGTTAATGTCTATATCTAAGCTTAGAGGGATATTCAATGTTGATAAGGGTGGATCATATTCTAACGAGTATGAGGTAAAGTTAAGCTTTGATTCTATAAAAAATGCCGAGATTCTAACCAGATTACAATATTATGGATTTGGTATGACTCCTGGAGATGGAGCATTTGAGAATATGATGTTCTTGTGTGATGAAGCATCATTGCCGGGAACATTTACTGCTACACAGGAAGTTGATGGTGTATATGCAGGTAGATTAATTCAATATCCTCATGCTAAACTTTATAATGATATGCGTTTGAGTTTTATTCAGACTAATCAACTCAGCCCTTCAAAATTCTTTGAAGCATGGATGGGTGGCATGTTTCCTGAACAGAGCATGAATAGCGAAGGTGGTGAAATTATCCCAGAAGAAAGAGAAAAAAGAAGAATGGCAACCAACACTGTTGGATTACGTTATTATGATGAAATGGTTTGTCCTAGGATGACTGTCACTAAAAGTTATAAAGATAAAACTGGTCCTTCTGGATCTAATTCATGCTATTATGATATGATTAATGTATATCCTTATAACATTGAGAGTGTGCCATTAGCGTATGGTGCTAGCACACTAAATAAATTGAGAGTATCCTTTAGATATGAAAAACATGTCGTAATCTTTTACGATACAAAAGGAGCAGAATTCTAATTATTTTTTGAACTATGTCATTACCCCAGATTAACACCCCTGTCCATGAACTGAAAATTCCATCTACAGGAAAAAAAGTAAAATACAGACCATTTGTAGTTAGAGAAGAAAAAATCCTTCTTCTTGCATTGGAGTCTGAAAGCCAAGATGAAATTACCAATGCTATTATTCAAATCATTGAAAATTGTGTACAAACTAAAATTGATTTAGATAGTCTCTCTACATTTGATGTTGAGTATATCTTCCTCAACGTTCGTGCCAAGTCTGTTGGCGAGATCCTTGAGTTTTCTATCACCTGTCCTGATGATGGTGAGACACAGGCAGAGGTTGAGATCAATATTGATGATATTCAGGTAGTTAAATCTAAAGAACATAAAGATACGATTGATCTTGAGAATGGTTACTTTATTAAAATGAAGTATCCCACGATGAAATATATTATGGAAAAGAAACCTGATGACGAGAAAAGTCTTATTGACAGCACTTTTGAATATGCTGTTGAATGTATTGATACTATCTACAATGATGAAGAGACATGGGAGGTAGCAGATTCTACTAAGAAAGAAATTGAAGAGTTTGTTGAGCAACTAAATTCTAAGCAGTATCAGAAAGTTCAGTCATTCTTTTCAACTATGCCTAGACTTACTCATACGGTAAAGGTAACTAATCCTAAGACGGGTGTGAAATCTGATGTCACAATTGAGGGATTAGCAAATTTTTTCGCATAGCGGTTTTTCAGAATAATCTGGAAAACTATTTCCGACTAAATTTTAATCTCATGCAGCATCATAAATATAGTTTGACAGAGATAGAAAATATGATGCCGTGGGAACGGGATGTCTATGTGAGTCTATTAGTTGATTTTATTGAAAAAGAAAACGCACGTAGAGCAGCACAGCAGTAATGGCAGTACCCCACGCTAACCAACCACCTAGTAATAATCAGCCATATGCTGGTCAGCAACCTGCTGCTGACAAGAAAGCAACACCTGCTGCT
>CESO01134787.1_pt1 | contig 11833 bp, 12 predicted proteins | sample 356341 | NCBI WGS metagenome assembly CESO01 (sample SAMEA2621812, study PRJEB7988) | marine metagenome | biome: marine biome (ENVO:00000447); feature: deep chlorophyll maximum layer (ENVO:xxxxxxxx); material: "saline water (ENVO:00002010), including plankton (ENVO:xxxxxxxx)" | depth 35 m
GTTACCGACTTCGCTAAGTTTCTAGGCTGATCAACATTACAACCCCGCATCACTGCTATAAAATAGGATAGTAACTGTAATGGAATATTAGCTAAAATTGGTGTTAATGGCTCTGCTACTTCAGGAATTTCAATAACGTAATCTGCTATTTCCTTAACCGTAGTATCACCGTAAGTAACAATAGCAATTACAATTCCGTTTCGGGCTTTAACCTCTTGTATGTTACTGACCACTTTTTCGTAATGCCCCTTCTTTGTTGCAATAACAACAATAGGCATGTTTTCATCGATAAGCGCAATAGGACCGTGCTTCATCTCTGCAGCAGGATAACCTTCAGCATGAATGTATGATATTTCTTTAAGCTTCAAAGCGCCTTCCAAAGCAACAGGAAAGTTATAGCCTCTACCGAGATATAAGAAGTTTTGAGCATCCACAAACTTAGCAGATATATCCTTAACATAGTCGCTCATGGATATCATGCTCTCTACTTTCTTAGGAATAGTCTCAAGCTCTATTAATAATTGTCTATAATACGATTCTGAAATGGTTGCTTTTTTACGTGCTAACAACAAAGAAACAAGTGTTAAAATCGTTACTTGAGCAGTAAAAGCTTTTGTTGATGCAACACCAATTTCTGGTCCAGCATGTGTATATGCTCCTGCATCACTCAAACGAGCAATAGAAGACCCTACCACATTACAAATAGCAAGTACAGTAGCGCCCTTTTCTTTAGCTAAACGCATAGCCGCTAATGTATCTGCTGTTTCTCCAGATTGAGAAATCGCTAATACGACATCCTTTTCAGTGATGATAGGGTTTCTATATCTAAACTCTGAAGCGTACTCTACTTCAACATTTATTCTTGCTAAATCTTCAAGAAGGTATTCTCCAATAAGTCCAGCATGCCAAGAAGTTCCACAAGCAATGATTATTATTCTATCAGCATTAAGAATTTTATCAGAATAACTATCTATGCCCTGCATCTTAATAGTGGCCTGAGAAGAAAGTAATCTACCTCTAATCGTATCTGTAATAGATTTAGGCTGTTCAAAAATTTCTTTAAGCATGAAATGCTCATATCCACCCTTTTCAATTGCTTCTAGACTCATTTCTAATTCCTGAACATAAGGTGTTAAAGGAATATTTTCAATAGTCTTTAGTTCAAAGCCGTCCTTTAGCGATAAACGAGCTACTTCTCCTTCTTCTAAATATACCACTTCCTTAGTATATTCAATAATTGGCGTAGCATCTGAAGCGATAAAAAACTCACCTTCGCTAACACCTACAACAAGAGGACTACCCTTTTTGGCAACAATAATTTCGTCTGTAATATCATTAGCAATAACTGCTATAGCGTAAGCTCCTACAACCTCATTCAAAGCCAGTCGAACCGACTCAAATAAAGAGGTATTTTCTTTCTTTTGAATTTCTTCTATCAAATGAACTAGCACTTCAGTATCGGTATCACTTTCAAATTGATGACCTCTTTTTGTCAATGCTTTTTTTATAGATTCATAATTCTCGATTATCCCATTATGAATGATAGAAATAGATTTATCTTGAGAATAATGTGGATGAGCGTTTACATCGTTAGGCACACCGTGTGTAGCCCACCTAGTATGTCCAATCCCTATTGAGCTGGTAATGTTTTTATCTTTGCAAAAATCTTCTAAGTCAGCAACTTTTCCTTTTCTTTTGTAGTTCATAATATCGCCGTCTAATAATGCAATACCTGCACTATCATAACCCCGATATTCTAAACGTTGTAATCCTTTAATTAAAATTGGGTAGGCTTGCCTATGCCCTATATATCCTACAATTCCACACATATTAAAACTCTGTATAAATGATATTAAGCTCGATGTTTTGATTAAGTTCTGTTCTTGAAGCGTTCACTGATTCTCCTGTTGGAACAAGAATTAGAGCGTTGTTTTGGTAATCCCCCTGAACTAATCTTTGCATATATTTGGTAATATTAAAGGTGTATTTATTATCCTTTAGTTCGCCACCAAAATGAGTTTGCCCCTCTGTTATATCTTCCAAAAAATACTTAGTCCCTGATGAATCTAATCGAACTAATGACAAGTTAGAATGTGAGGGTGATAAATCTGTTGAGTTTTGTTCTGTAAAAGTAATCAAAGCTTGATTAATAGCTTTGTTTGATAAGGTTTGTTGCAAAGAGGTTAAGTCATTAAAATCTAAACGCAATTCTAAACCCGCCATAGATTGTACAGCTAATATATTTTGAAGGTTTAAGTCGTCTTGCATATCAAAATGATTAACTCTTGCTGCCGCAGCGCTAAATAGCAAATCATAAGATAAAGAGTCGTTATAATAAATGGTCAATTTTGAGCCGCCATTTATTAGATTAAAGTATAAAACAGAAGACGATGGCTGATTCGCAGAAACAGAAAATTGAAGCCCCTTAAAAAAGGGAATAAATCCGTTATCATTATCTACCAAATCACTTGCTTGAGCATCAAGAACAAGCTGGCCAATTTGATTCACATTAAAGGAAAGTGCTCGTAAACCAACGGTGTCTGAATCTATATACCTAAGCGTATTAGGAGTAGGATAAAAGGTATGTTCTAAAGGTGTAGAAAATGGACTTGCTGAAATAATATCGTTGGAATAATATGTCGTAGTATCGTAAATTTCTTGAGTAAGTTGCTGTACTTGAATAGTCATCTCGACACTTGTGTCACCATAATATCCAGCATAGGCAAGTGTAATTATTGCAGAATCCAGCACAGGGTTCGCTCCAAAATCAACACTATTATCACTAAGACGTAAATGGGTAGAAAAAGAAGCCTTTGCATCTAATAAATTAGCGGATTCATAATTACCAAGCAAAGCGTATAATGTTTGCCCAGAACGTACAGAATCCACTTTTTTGGTAGCCATAGAAAAGGGACTGTTCTCATCTATTGAAGATATTGTTATTCTATCGCTATCAGGTTGTATTTCAAGGCCTATAATTTGTGGGTCTGTACAAGAAAAAAGAATGAGGGCGCAAAGCCAAAAAAAGGGGATTGATTGTTTCATGAAAATGTATTTGTTCATTATGAGTATACCTCAACGTCTTCTAACAATTCGTCATACAAGGCGTCATAAGCATCTATGAATTCTTCATCACTTTGATGAGTAATTACATACTTATCAGAATCAACAATAAACGTGTTCAAATCATCACTAATCTTTTCGCTACCCATTACTATTGCATCAGCGTATTTTATTGCTAATTGGTGAAGTGTGTCAACTGAAGCCTGCTTAATCAGCTGAACGTCATCTTCATTTACTCCTGTAATGATAGATTTACGCGCCATATCATTGTCTATTTCAACATTTGATTCTTGGTCATAAACGGAATAAACTACTTTTGTATTGTCAAAGATAGGGTCTTCTGCAAACGCTTTTTTAAGATACATTGGAACTAGTGCAGACATCCAACCGTGACAATGTACAATATTAGGTGCCCATCCCAGTTTTCTGACTGTTTCTAGCACGCCACGGCAGAAGAAGATAGCGCGCTCATCGTGAAATTCAAACTCTTCGCCATCCAATTCATGCATAAACGTTTTCTTAGGGAAATAATCTTCGTTTTCAATAAAATAAACCTGCATTCTAACTGGTTGCAAAGAAGCAACCTTAATAATAAGTGGGTAATCCAGATTGTCTAAAATCATATTCATACCCGACAAACGGATCACTTCGTGTAATTGATTTCTCCTCTCGTTGATACATCCGTACTTAGGCATAAATATTCTTATATCTTTGCCTTTTTCCATAATACCTTGAGGAAGATTTCTACACCTTGTTGAGATTTCAGTTTCACACAAATAAGGGGTGATTTCTTGCGAAATAAACAAAACTCTTTTCTTATCCATAAATTATCTGAATTTTAAAACCGACAAAAGGTGATTAAACTTGTAATGCAAATTTACGAATTTTATCCTCACAAATCAAGTAAAACATTACTTTTACCACCCCAAATTAATAGTTAATGGACATCTTAACAGACATATATTCTCTTAAGCAATTGCTAAGCACCTACAAGAGTAAGGGTAAAAGCATTGGGTTTGTGCCCACGATGGGCGCCTTACATGATGGCCATCTATATCTAGTAAATCTAGCGCAAAAAGACTGCGATATTGTGGTATGTAGTATTTATATCAACCCAACTCAGTTTAACGATTCAAACGATCTTGAAAACTATCCAGTTACTATTGAACAAGACATAAAATTGTTAAAAACACAAAAATGCGACATTCTATTTATGCCTAGCCATGATGAAATGTATCCTGAAGGGCTAAAAACAAATAACTTTGAGCTAAACAATATAGACAAAGTGCTAGAGGGAAGTAAACGACCAGGGCATTTTGACGGGGTTTGTACGATTGTTCATCGCCTATTTTCAATCGTTGAAGCAGACTATGCTTATTTTGGGGAAAAAGATTTTCAACAATTAGCAATCATCAAACAAGTCGTTAAAAGCTTGTCACTTCCTATCAAAATTAAGAGTGGTGAAACGGTAAGAGAAAATGATGGACTAGCAAAAAGCTCAAGAAATACATTGCTAACCAAAGAAGAAAGGCAAATAGCACCCCTGATTTATAAAAGCTTAATGAAAGCGAAATTAGCTTATAATAAATCAAGCTATGAAGAGCTTAAAAAAATGATAATAGACGATATTAATAATGCAAAAGGAATGGAATTAGATTATGTTGAAATTGTAAATCCAAGCTCCTTTAATCCCCTAAAAAACAAGACTGAAAATGATCAGGCAATTGCATTAATAGCTGTTTTTTTAGGAAATATTAGATTGATAGATAATTTATCTTTAAATGATTAATTTTACCCCATGCAAATTGAAGTTGTAAAATCAAAAATTCATCAAGTTACTGTAACAGGCGCAGACCTTAACTATATTGGAAGTATTACCATTGACGAAACACTAATGGAGGCTTCAAACATTATTGAGGGTGAAAAAGTTCAGATAGTCAACATTAATAATGGTGAACGACTGGAAACTTACGTTATTAAAGGAGAGCGAAATAAAGGTGAGATCTGTCTAAATGGTCCCGCAGCAAGAAAAGTGCAAAAAGGCGATATCGTTATTATTATTGCTTATGCACTGCTAGACTTCGAAGAAGCTAAAACATTCAGTCCGACTTTAATTTTTCCTAATCCAAACAACACCCTTTAACCTATACAAATGAAAGCTGTAAAGTGGATTAAATATGCTTTTTTTCTTTTTTTAGGTGTTGGGCTTATGTACTTAGCTTTCAAAAACCAAAACCCTAAAACACTACTTTCACAACTTAAAGACGTCAATTATTTATGGGTAGTTTTATCTATGTTTTTTGGCTTTATAGCTATTGTAAGTAGAGCCTTGAGATGGGTGATACTACTTGAGAATCTAAACTTTACTGTTGGAAAACTAAACAGTATTTATGCCGTTGCCATTGGCTATTTCACCAATATTGCCATTCCAAGAGCTGGAGAAATAACACGTTGCACAAGCCTTAACCAAACCGAAGATGTTCCGGTGGATAAGCTTTTTGGAACAATTATTCTTGAAAGAGCCATAGACCTAATCATATTAGTTAGTCTTGTTTTATTAGTTCTAGGCTTAAAATTCGACTTATTTTTAAAGTTTCTATTCACTGTTTTTGAAGGTCAAACAGTAGATTTAGGCTCACTAATTGGAATGGTATTAATCGTTACTGTTGTATTAATAGTTCTATACTTTTTAGTAAAAAAGAGTTTAAAAAAATCGAGTTTTTATCACAAAGTCAAAGACTTTCTTGTAGGAATGAAAGACGGTTTTAAAAGTATCAATGGGCTAAAAAACAAAACAGGCTTCTGGATGCATACACTTATCATTTGGTGGATGTACTTACTTATGACTTATGTGTGTTTCTTTTCTATTGAGGCAACTCAATTACTTACCCTTGCTGATGGCCTTTACACTATGGTAATTGGAGGGTTTGGAATGGTTGCCCCTGTTCAAGGGGGGATTGGCGCTTACCACTATATTGTAAAAGTAGGCCTGATGATTCTTGATATATCTGAGAGTTCTGCATTACTATTTGCAACCGTTGTTCACACCGCACAAACATTAATGACACTTTCTTTTGGTGGTATTTCTATTTTAATGGTATTTTTATCCAAAAGGAAAACAAAACAGTGAATTCTCAAGCCCATTTTTCAAACAAGATTTTCGACTTACAGTCAATAACCGATGTGATCAAAAGTTGGGGAAAAGAAAGTGTAGTATTTACAAATGGGTGTTTTGATATTTTACACCTTGGACATATCGATTATCTTTACAAGGCAGCTGATCTTGCTGACAGATTAATTGTCGGCCTCAATTCAGACACCTCCGTTAGTCGTATTAAAGGTAAAGATAGGCCGGTTCAAGACGAGAAAAGTAGAGCTTCTATAATAGCATCTTTGCAATGCGTAGATGCAGTGATTTTATTTGATGAAGACACTCCTCAAAAACTAATTGAATTTATACAACCCGACACTTTAGTAAAGGGAGCAGACTATAACATAAAAGATATTGTAGGAAGCGAATTTGTACTTGCTAAAGGTGGAAGCGTACAAACCATTTCATTTTTGGAAGGATACTCCAGTAGCGCCATTATTAATAAAGTAAAAAATGGCTAAAGTAAAAACAACATTCTTTTGTCAAAATTGTGGTGCACAAAGCGCCCAATGGATGGGTCAGTGTAAATCATGTAACGAATGGAATACTTTAGTAGAGGAAGTCGTTAGTAAACCCAAGTCTAATAAACCTAAATGGGAAGGTGAACCTAGTAGTAGGGTAAATAAAGCTCAGGTCATTAGTGATATTTCTCTGCAATCGAGAGCAAGAATAGATACGTCTGATAAAGAGCTAAATAGAGTTTTAGGGGGCGGAATAGTTGCAGGCTCACTGATTTTATTAGGAGGAGAGCCAGGAATAGGAAAATCTACCTTATTGCTACAAGTAGCATTGAGAATTCAAAACGAAAAAATTCTGTACGTCACAGGGGAAGAAAGTGACCAACAAATTCGTATGCGAGCAGATAGGCTAAATCTGTCCGATTCGACTTGCCAAATACTTACTGAAACAAACACTCAGAATATATTTCAACAAATACAAGATGTTAAACCTACCGTATTGGTTATTGACTCCATTCAGACATTACAAACCAATAGTATTGATTCATCACCCGGAAGCATTTCTCAAATAAGAGAATGTACTGCAGAACTTATGAATTATGCCAAAGCTAGCGGGACACCTGTACTACTCATTGGTCATATCAATAAAGATGGTAACATCGCTGGTCCAAAAATATTGGAGCACATGGTGGATGTCGTACTTCAGTTTGAAGGAGAAAGAAACCACGTATATCGAATTCTTAGAGCACACAAAAACCGATATGGTTCAACAGCTGAGTTGGGTATCTATGAAATGTTAAGTCATGGGCTAAGAGAAGTAAATAACCCATCTGAAATTTTGCTTTCCCAAAAAGATGAAGCCATGAGTGGTATGGCTATCAGCGCTACTATGGAAGGTGTTCGTCCTTTAATGATTGAAACCCAAGCCTTAGTAAGCTCTGCTGTTTATGGCACCCCTCAACGTAGTGCAACAGGCTTTGACTTAAGGCGTTTGTCCATGCTATTAGCTGTATTGGAGAAACGCTGTGGCTTTCGACTAGGAGCTAAAGATGTATTTTTAAATATCACTGGGGGAATAAAAGTAGACGATCCCGCTATTGACTTGGGTGTTGTATGCGCTATTCTTTCCTCAAATGTTGATATGGCAATTGGAGATAAAAATTGTTTTGCCGCCGAAGTAGGGCTATCAGGTGAGATAAGACCTGTCAATAGGTGTGATCAACGTATTCAAGAAGCCGAAAAATTAGGGTTTAAACGTATCTTCGTATCTAAATACAACAAAATAGATCGGAAGGATTTTGCTATTGAAGTGGTAAAAGTTAGTAAAATCGAGGAAGTGTTCAAAATGCTATTCGCATCCTAGTTAACCAACAAATTGTATAAATCGTATAACTTAGGCGTTAGAATAATTTCTATTCTTCTGTTAGCGCTTCTGCCTTCTGGGGTGTTGTTCGTTTGGATTGGGACAAACTCTCCTTTACCAGCGGCCGTTAAGCGCTCAGGGTTTATCGAGCTAGAAGACGTTAAAATACGTACAATTGCTGTGGCACGAACCACACTTAAGTCCCAATTATCTTTTATTTGACCTCGTCCACCAAAAGGAATGCTATCGGTATGCCCTTCAATTAGCACATTAATATCTTGCTGACTTTCAAGTGCTATAGACAGCTTAGAAAGAGCATCTCTACCACGAGTGTCCACCTGCCAACTGCCCGACGCAAATAACAATTGTTCTTCTAAAGAAATATAGACCTTGCCATTTTTTTGCGTGATAGTCAATCCATCTCCTTCAAAACCAAGTAGTGCCGATGAAATTCTATCTTTTAAAGCTGAAAGCAAAGAATCTTTTCTGTTAATAATTGATTGCAATTCCACTACTTTTTGCTCTCGATCAACAAGTTCATTTTGGGTTTTAAGAAGTTCTTTTTGTTTAACACTTAAGTTTTGTTCTAGAGTCAAGAGTTCGTCTTCTTTTTTTAACAACTCTTCTCTTGTATTTTGCAACTCTTTGAGCAACTTCTTAGTTTCTTCAGCCTTATTGCTCATCATTTGACTGTTCTTAGCAGTCAATAAATCATAAGCCTCGTTTAAGTCCTTTAATTGAGCTTGTAACTGACGACAAGTAATTGCTCTCTGGGTAGAGTCTGAAATCAATTGACTAACTTCTGAAGTGAGTTTAGACAATCTATCTTTTAACTCTGTATTCTCTGTTGAAAGAGAGTTGTTTTCTTTTTTTATTTCCTGATTTTGCTGAAATGTTTCTTGACGTTGTTGTTTAACCTCTTCAACAACCTTTGGAGATACACAAGCAGCTAGCGACGCTATGAAGATAAAGATGGGTAAAATTCTGTAAGTCATAGTTATACATTTAGAATTTCAAATATACATTAGCATTTAGCCCACTTTATAGACTTTAAAAAAGTTTATTAACATCCCTAGTTTGATTAAGCATTAACTAAGCTCAAGCAAAACAGGACAATGATCAGAATGTTTGGCTTGACTTAATATTGCTGATCTATTCAATCTAGACTCCATAGATGATGTAGCTAATAAGTAATCTATTCGCCAGCCTAAATTTTTTGCTCTAGCATTTGCTCTGTAACTCCACCAAGAGTAATTATGAGGCTCTTGGTTGAAATAACGAAAGGTATCTATAAACCCTAAATCAATAAAGGAAGACAGCCATTCTCTTTCTTCTGGAAGAAAGCCCGAAGTTTTTTGATTCCTCTGTGGATTATGAATATCTATAGCTTTATGACAAATATTATAATCTCCTGCAATTATTAGATTAGGTATTCGCTGAGTCAGTTCGGAAATGTAAGTGTAAAAATCGTCTAAAAACGTCATTTTAAAATCTTGTCTTATATCACCGCTACTGCCAGATGGCATATAAACACTGATTACAGAAAATGTATTGAAATCAATTCTTAACACTCTACCTTCATTATCATAACTTTCGTGATCCATTCCATAAGAAATAGATTCAGGTTTTATTTTTGTTAAAATTGCGGTTCCGCTATATCCGGGTTTTTGAGCAGAATACCAATAACAGTGATAGCCCAAATCTGTAAATACAGAAGTGTCAAATTGTTCTTCACGGGCTTTAATCTCTTGCAAACATATCACATCAGGATTAGTTGTTTTCAACCACTCGTCTAAGCCTTTTCTTAATGCTGCACGTATCCCATTGATGTTATAAGTAACTATTTTCATACGTTATCTGAACTTAGTATTAGAAATTCCAATAATCTCACCACCCATAATAAACTCAAAATAATAGATTCCTGGAATTAACACATTACCTCTAGTCCACAATTGACATTCACTGATTTTTTGATTAGCATAATCAAAACTATAATTGGTCGTATATTGAACAACACTATCCGTATTAATAGTAATCTCTTGTATTTTATTAGCAACATTTAAAACTTCTCCACGAGGGTCTATAATTCTAATATAAATGTCCTTAAGCCCTGCTTCAGTCACCTTATTTTCTATGATATCAAAACATATACTGAAATTTTGAATTTTGGAAGCTCGGGTTGTCGTTACTTCTCGACCACTAGAACGGTAATACACTCCTTCTATTTGTATGTTTTCTACTCGTAACATAGAAGCTGTAAAAACCCGGTCGCTTAAGTCTTGATTATTTTTTTCTAGCGTTCTATTTCTAATAGAAATAAGTTGATTTGCTTTTTTAACGCTATCGTTTTCTAGTTGCAGCATTTGATTCAACGTATAGAGAGAGTCAATAGCAGAAACATACCTTTTACTGATTTCTTTTAATCTTCTAATCTTTGCTCTAGCCTGAGTTAGTTCGCCTTTGGAGCGAAGCAATTGTTTTATTTCATCAGCATAAGCTAAAATTGTAGAGTCCCGTTGTTCCAATTGACTACTTAAGTCTCCATATTCATCTTTAAGAATTTCGTGTTCATCAATAAGGTCGTCAAGATTATCTCTCAAACTATTTTTTTCCTCCTCATATTGAATCACTGTCTCTATGTTTTCTTGATATTGATTTTCTCTAACTATCATAAAAATCAATAAGGATGATAATAGAATAGATAAGATGAGAATTATTTTTCGAGACTTTTTGTCTTTAAGAGGACTTACACTGTTACTCGGCTGATTCATTATTTTTAGATGTTTTAAGTTTTTGCTTATACTTTGATTCTAGTTCTGACAACATCATTGTTTGGATTTGATTTAATTCATCAGATAAATTTCCAGCAGTCTTGTCTTTTAACATAACAACCATATCGATAAGTTGGCGTACATGTAATAAGTCGGATTCAGACTGATTAGAATCACTTATTTTATCGAGGGCATTGAAAGCATTATGGTGAAGTAAATATAATAACTCACTAAATAACTGATCACTTTTATTCATAGATTAAATAAATTTTGGCAAATTTAACTTATTAAAGTTATATCCTATAAAGCTTTCGCCGTGATGAAATTACATATTTTATTAGATATTATTCAATTAATCTTTCCCAAAACGTGCTTTTCTTGCAAGAACGTCTTATTAAGTAGAGAACGGATTCTGTGCTTAAAATGTTATCTGAACTTACCAAAACATATTGGAAAAAAGAAGAAGCATCAGTTTAATCTGTATGTCAATGGACAAAATTATAAGATATACTGCCGGTATAAATACCAAAAGAAAAGTGCTGTTCAGAAGATGATATACAGTCTAAAATATAAAAACAAACCCCATATAGGCTATTATCTAGGGGCTGAATTATATAAAACTATTTCACACTTACAAGATGTAAGCTATATTATTCCTGTTCCATTACACAAAAGGAAAGAAAAAATCAGGGGTTACAATCAAAGTCAAATCCTAGCAAAAGGAATGAAGCCAAATGTAAAATGTGAGGTTTTATCAAACATATTACTTAGAAAAGAAGATAAAGAAGTCAAACGCGTAAATCGAGATACCATAGGTTTGAGAATATAGAAGGTGTGTTTTTTATAACATCAAAAAAATTATTAGAGAATAAACATATTATTCTAATTGATGATGTATTTAAAACAGGAGCAACAATAAGTGAATGTATTAAAGCTTTACAAGAGATTAATAATATTAGGATTAGTATCGTCTGTTTGGCTGCATAAAAAAAGCCCCGAACATTGCTGCTCGGGGCTTTCATCAATC
>CESO01063799.1_pt1 | contig 11820 bp, 12 predicted proteins | sample 356341 | NCBI WGS metagenome assembly CESO01 (sample SAMEA2621812, study PRJEB7988) | marine metagenome | biome: marine biome (ENVO:00000447); feature: deep chlorophyll maximum layer (ENVO:xxxxxxxx); material: "saline water (ENVO:00002010), including plankton (ENVO:xxxxxxxx)" | depth 35 m
AGCAGATACAGATTCGAGGAACTGTCTTTTTGTCATTTTGATTGAGTTGCTGTTTGATTTTTTCACGTGTTATCCCTTATCACTCCAATTCAAGTTTAATTTGAACGTCAACCTCATCAGCAATCCAGTTTGTTGTGTCCCAACCGACACCGAATAATAATCTTTTAATCATAAAATAGCCGGAGAACTGGGCTTTGTCATCTGCAACATCAAATTCAAATTCCATTGTAATAGGTTGATTAACCCCAGCTAAGTTAAGTTGACCATATGCAAGATATTTACCATTATCACTAATTTCGATTCTTTCAGATTTAAAGGTGGACTCAGGAAATTCATTCGGATTGAACCAATCTTCTTCCATCAAATACTCATCATGCTCCGCACTACTTGATCTTGATGACTCTATTCTTACGACACCATTGATCGAGCCATCTTCAGGATTACTTGGATCAAAATTTATATCAGTGCTAAAGCTTCTAAAACGCCCTCGAAAAGCAGCTCCTTCAAGTGAATAAATAAACCTGACACTGCTAGATTCTTCATTCATTTTCCATTCTTTTGCAAACAACGAATTCGTAGAAAAAGTTAAAAAAAGAGTAAGAACAACAGCAAAAAAAGATACAAGATTTCTCATTAACTTCCCTTTTATATTTAATTTTCTTGATATTTGCAGGTATCCTGACACCGTACAAATGATTTTGCAATATAATTAGACAAAACCACAAGTACGGCCGCAGAGTGCGTTAGAAGCTATATCTAAAATTGCAAATTATGTACTTTAGATATTGTGACTACGAATAGATTTTCAATAACTATCTAGCCTTTTTTATTGTCGATACTCCAGATACCACTTCCCATAGCAGCAATGAATAGGAAGATAAAGCAATATAAAACAGCAGCATCACCACCATTATTTATTGGCCAACCATAAAATGCTTTTTCAGGATTTCCCATTTTTGAGAAGTGAATTAACCAGTAGGCTCCTGCCATGAGACCGCTAGATAAAAAAGCAGCAGCTGATGTATACAATCCGACCACTATCATTAGGCCGCCGATTACTTCGATTGGTCCTGCAATCATTGTCATCCAATTCGCAGTGCCTGCCATGATTGCACTCATTTTAGGGATACCATGAAAGATGAATAGAAAACCTGAAACTATTCTTAATAGTGCGTAGGTTTCATCTTTGTATTGTTTCATAAAGTCCATAATATTTTCCTTTATAAGTTAAAAAAATAATCATCTAGTTACATCATAAAATATGAAATTAGAATGACTAATAGCTAATAATTACATATTAAGGGGGGCAATGTCGAAAATTATGGATGTTTCCATTTATGAAAAATAATATTTTCAGACTTGCTAAATTTGTTTTTACTTCCAGAGAGCTCAATATATCCTGAAGTTCCACTCAGCGATGTAAAATCACCTGATGTATTAGTTTCTATTGGAGTTACTTTTCTTATAGCATTATTTGTTTTTAAAAATTTTACAGGAAGAAAATATGTTAATTTGGATTTTAAATGAATATTTTTTTGTAACTGGACATATTCCTTTTCTGGATTTTCACCACCGCACATTTCTTTTAAAGCAGGAATAATATAGTGACGACAGCACGTTATTGCTGATACAGGATTGCCAGGTAAAGCAAAAACCAATTGATTCTCTGGCCCCACTCCAAACCACATAGGTTTTCCTGGCCGCTGCTTAATTTTGTAGAAAATACATTCAACGTTTAATTCATCAAGAATTTTAGGTATAAAATCTGCTTTACCCATTGATATACCCCCACTAAGAATTAGGATATTTGATTGGGTTAAATATTTTTTTATGTTCCTTTTCTGGATTTTCTTGTCATCAACTAGATGGTGATGCATACAATTTTTATAATTTTGCTCATTTAGCATAGCCACAATTGATGGACCATTTGACATCCTTATTTGATGAGGTTGTATTTTTTTTCCAGCTGGAATAAGTTCACTTCCAGTAGAAATAACTCTTATCGAAGGTTCGCCATTTACATTTATTTTATCCTTACCGCAAGATAGTATTAGTGCAATATCAATTGGTGCAATTTTATGACCAGTCTGGAGAACTTTTTCACCTTTTTTATGATCAGACCCTTGTTTGTGGATGAATTGCCATTTTTTTAATTCATAATTTGCTTCCAAACACGCAATATTATTTTTAATAGTCAATTTTTCTATTGGGATAACGCAATCAGTTCCCTCAGGTAAAACTGACCCCGTCATGACTTCAATACAACAATATTTGTTTTTTAATATTTTTTTTGAATCACCTGCAAAATGGACTGATTCGATATTAAATTCATAATGATTATTTTTAAACGTTTGACTATTGACAGCGATGCCATCCATTGTGACCCGATCAAATGGAGGTTGATCGCGTTCTGCATATATAGTCTCGTTAAGAGTGTAACCAATTGAATTATTTGTATTAATTTTTTGATTTTTTATTTTTCTAATATTAGCAGCAATGAGTTTTTTTGCTTGGATAGGAGATATCATTCTCTCTCTCTTGAGATTGCACGGTAGCCTATATCATCTCGGTGATATTCGTCTTGCCATTCTATTTTATTTACCATCGAATAGGCGATTATATGTGCATCATATGTTGATTTTCCTTTACCAACAACACATAAAACTCGTCCTCCATTGGTAACAATGTCTTTATTCTTAGTTGTTGTTCCTGCATGAAAAATTTTTATATTTTCAGAATCAACCTTATTGAGCCCTGATATTTTTTGCCCACTCTCATATTTTATTGGATAACCGCCAGCTGCCATCACCACACCTAAAGCAACATCATTACTCCATTTTACAATGTCAGTAGAAAGTGAGCCATTCATAGTCGATAAAACAAGATCTACTAAGTCTGATTCCAGTCTCATCATGATGGGTTGAGTTTCGGGATCACCAAAACGACAGTTGTACTCGAGTATCCTGGGATTACCATCATTATCTATCATTAATCCTGCATATAAAAAACCCAAATAACTAATCCCATCTTTCTTAAGGCCATTAAGCGTAGGAAAAATTATTTCATTCATTATTTTATCCGTCATATCTTCAGTAACGATAGGTGCTGGTGAATAAGCTCCCATCCCACCTGTATTTGGACCAAGGTCATTGTTATCTCTTGCTTTATGATCTTGGGAGGTTGCGAGTGGCAGAACTTTTTCACCGTCAGTTATTACAATGAAACTTGCTTCCTCACCTTCTAGAAAATCTTCAATAACAATTTTTGAGCCAGCATCACCAAAATCATTTTTTTCAAGTATATCTAATACAGCATTGATGGCATCATCAATACTCATTGCTACTATCACACCCTTACCTGCGGCTAGTCCGTCTGCTTTAACAACTAATGGAGCACCTTTTGACTTAATGTAATCAATTGCGGGTTTTGATTCTGTGAAACTCTTATAACCTGCGGTAGGTATATTATGACGGCTAAGAAAATCCTTCGTGAATGACTTTGAACCCTCTAGTTGCGATGCCTTCGCTGAAGGGCCAAAACAAGATAACCCAGCTTTTGAGAATTCATCAACTATTCCTCTTACTAGCGGTGCTTCTGGACCAATTATTGTTAGATCAATCCTTTCTTTTTTCGCGAACGACAAAAGTTTTTGAATATCATCAGACGAAATATTTACATTTTCAACATTTTCTTCACTGGCGGTTCCCCCATTTCCTGGAGCAACAAAAACTTTACTCACTTTTGGTGAAAGTGAACATTTCCATGCAAAGGCATGCTCTCTTCCTCCATTTCCAACAATTAATACTTTCATCAATTTTCTCTATATTAATTTTTAGTGTCTAAAATGCCTCATCGCGGTGAATACCATGGCCATGTTATGTTCATTTGCAGCAGCAATTACTTCATCATCCCTAATTGAACCTCCTGGTTGAATTATTGCACTTATTCCATAATCTGCAACTGCATCAATCCCATCCCTAAATGGAAAAAAAGCATCTGATGACATAACTGAGCCAGATATATCTAAATTTTCATCCTGTGCTTTTATTGCTGCGATTTTTGAACTATAAACTCGACTCATTTGACCTGCACCTATCCCAATGGTCATTTTATTCTTGCAAAACAATATGGCGTTTGACTTTACAAATTTCCCAACACGCCAAGCAAAAAGCAGATCAGTAATTTCAGTCTCATTGGGTATCTTATCTGTAACAATTTTTAAATCAGACTTATTAATTTTTCCGTCATCAATAGTTTGAATTAACAAACCACCAGAAACTTTTTTTAGATCATATTCAATGTAATTTTTCTGATTCTGGGGGCCGGTTTCGAGCACCCGAACCTCTTTTTTATGCTTGAGGATTGAAATTGCGTCCAATGAAACCTTTGGCGCAATTATTACCTCAACAAATTGATTATTGATTATAAGTTCTGCAGTATCACCATCTAAGGTTCTGTTAAACGCAATAATTCCTCCAAACGCAGATGTCGGGTCAGTGGAAAATGCACGCGAATAAGCTTCTTTTATGTTTTCATTAATTGCGACTCCACAGGGATTTGCATGCTTAACAATGACACATGCAGGAGACTTAAACTGATTTACACATTCAAAAGCCGCTGAACTATCTGCTATATTATTAAAGGATAATTCTTTCCCTTGTATTTTCTTTGATCGAGCAATATTATTTTGATCAAAATTTATATCATCTGAATAAAAAGCTGCACTTTGATGTGGATTTTCACCATATCTAAGTTTGGTAATTAGATTACCTGTATAGAAAAACTGGTCTGAGATATTATTCTTGAGGATACTGCTATTAAAATATTGATATATTGCAGCGTCATAACTAGCTGTATGCCCAAATGCTTTAGTTGCAAGATATTGCCTGTATTCTAGTGTGATCTCGTGATTTTCATATTTTTTAATGAATTCAGAATAGTCATCAGGATCAACTATAACGATAATATTTTCATGATTTTTGGCTGCAGCTCTTATCATCGCTGGACCACCAATATCAATATTTTCTATTGCTTCATTAATTTCAACATCATTATTTCTAATTGTTTTTTTAAAAGGATACAAATTTACAATCAAAAGGTCGATTGGATGAATTCCGTGTTGATCCATAACCTTGTCATCGATTCCTTTCCTACCAAGAATACCGCCATGAATTTTGGGATGAAGAGTTTTGACTCTTCCATTCATAATTTCTGGGAACTCTGTAACATCAGTAACTTCAGTCACAGATATATTTTCTTTACTTAAAGCTTTATGAGTGCCTCCAGTCGAGAGAATATTTACGTTATTTTTAGCTAATTTTTTTGCTAGAACAATGAGATCACTTTTATCCGAAACACTAATAAGTGCGCGGTTTATTTTTAGCATTTTTCATCCTATGAAGTAATTGAGTATGCCTTAAGTTTTTTTCTGAGCGTACCTCGATTAATACCCAGTACCTCTGATGCTTGGCTTTGATTGCCTTTGGTATATTTCATTACCGCTTTAAATAAGGGCTCTTCAACTTGACCTAAAACCAAATCATATAAATCTCCTGGTTTTTGACCATTAAGACTATCAAAGTAATTAGTTAGTGCGTCCTTTGTATGAACTCGCAATAGCTTGCCGTTCATGAGCTGACTCTTTTTATTTTGGGTTGGTTTTTTTTCTTTTGCCACTAACTGAGACTTCCTAAACGTTGACGCTTGAGAATTGTATTCTATAAAAAGAAAATTATACTTGAGTTTGGAAAAAATCCTCTACAAGTTGTTTTTGTTCTCTTGCTTTTTCTACTCTTAAAACTCTTTTTCTGAGAGTTTCAGCTCCATCAATATTTTTACAATACCAATTGAGATGCTTTCTTGCTAGCCTGACACCCAAATTTCTTCCATAAAATTGATGAAGATCTTCTAAGTGTTCGAGAATAGTATCACGCACATTATCTTTTTCCAGAGGAGGTAAAATTTTTTGCTCATTTTGAAAGTAAATTAATTCCCTAAAAATCCATGGCTTACCTTGAGAAGATCTTCCAATCATTAAAGCATCAGCATTGCATAATTGCATTACTTCGAGCGATTTTTCCGGTGAGTTAATATCTCCGTTCGCAATTATTGGTATGGAAACTTTTTTCTTAATCTGCGCAATTGTTTCATATTCTGCATTCCCAGAAAATTTACATTCACGTGTTCTCCCATGAATTGCAATTGCTTTTATTCCCGATTGTTCCGCAATTTTTGAAATTTCAACTCCATTTTTTTTAGTCGGACTCCAGCCAGTTCTCATTTTTAATGTTACTGGAACATCAACTGCACATACTACTGCTTCAAGTATTGATCTCACCAATTTTTCATCTTGCATAAGTGCAGATCCAGCAAGTTTATTGCAGACCTTTTTAGCAGGACAGCCCATGTTTATGTCAATGATTTGGGCCCCCTTATCGACACATAACTTTGCCGCTTTAGACAGCAATTTTGGATCTGATCCAGCAATTTGTATGACCCTCGGTTCAATACTCATATCAAGGGCGAGGCGATGAGTTGATTTTGATGTTTTCCAGAGATCAATATCTGCAGTTGTCATCTCTGAAATCGTCATTGATGCTCCAAATTTATGACACAGTCGTCTAAAAGGCATATCCGTTATACCTGCCATAGGTGCTAATATGAAGGGATTCTTTAGCTCGAATTCACCTATATGCACGATTTAGTTCCCGCAAGCATTACCCAATCTCCCACTTGGTGACAAACAGAAAAATTTGCCACAGACTCATATGCATGTTTGATTTCGTCAGTTTGAGGAGCCAGTATTCCTGAAACACAAATTATTCCACCGTCTTTTAATTTTTTTGAAAAATAGGACGACAACTCAATTAATGGCTTTGCTAAAATATTGGCTACTATCACATCATATTTTCTTTCATTCTCTTCATCACAATGAATAATATGAATCAAATCTTCCACTTTATTTTTTTTTGCATTTTCTTTGGAGGCTTGAATTGCTTGCGGATCAATATCTACCCCTGTTACATGTTTAGCTCCAAGCTTGATAGCTGAAATACCCAATATCCCAGAACCGCATCCATAATCCAAAACATTTTTTTTATTCAAATTATTAGCTTCCAACCACTCAAGGCAGAGACTAGTGGTGGGGTGTGATCCAGTGCCAAATGCAAGACCTGGATTTAAAATTACTTGGACATACTTATCATTATTTATCTTAGAATGATCTGGACATATTTGTAATCGTTTACCTATATTTATTGGGACGCAGGATTTTTGCCATTCGTTATGCCAATCTTTTTGAGTTATTTTCGTGATCTTTTTTTTTGGCAATATTTTTAAATTTAATTCTTGAAGTAATTTATTCTCCAAAAGATCTAGATCACTTTTGTCCCTGAAGAGGCAGGAAATATAGATATTTTTCCACATTGGAATCTCGCCAGGTAGAGGTTCATATATTTGCTCATTTCCTCTTCCATTTATAGTTATGGATATTACGCCATGGAGATATAAGTTTTTTTCAATTATCTCTATATATCGTTCTTCTGTTTCAAACTCGAATTGATAACAATCTGGAGAATTCGAGCCGTTCATCCTCAGAGTCCGAGTCGTTTCTCTAGGTAATGGATGTTAGTGCCTCCGCTTTTAAATGCAGAATGCTGAAGTATTTCTTGGTGAAGAGGTATATTTGTCTTTATTCCTTCGACTACAATTTCTTTAAGAGCATTCTCCATTCTTGTCATTGCTGATTGACGATTATTTCCAAAAGAGATTATTTTACCTATCATCGAGTCATAATATGGTGGAACTCGATAACCACTGTATATATGACTATCTATTCTGATTCCCGGACCTCCTGGCATATGCCATAATTTTATATCTCCAGGAGATGGCATAAATGTTTTTGGGTCTTCAGCATTCATTCTGCATTCTATTGCATGACCCTTTATTTTGACATCTTCTTGAGTTATTTTTAGTTTCTCTCCTGCCGCTATTCTTAATTGCTCTTTAACAATATCTATTCCAGTAATCATTTCAGTAACAGGATGTTCAACTTGGAGTCTCGTATTCATTTCAATAAAGTAAAATTCTTTATCTTGGTACAAAAATTCAAAAGTTCCAGCACTTCGATATCCCATCTCCAAGCATGCATCAACACATCTCTTACCAACAAAATTTCTTTGTTCTTCTGTTATCCCTGGTGCCGGCGCCTCTTCAATAACTTTCTGATGTCTTCTTTGCATCGAGCAATCTCTTTCTCCTAGATGAATTGCATTTCCTTGCCCATCTGCAAGTACCTGAATTTCGATATGCCTTGGAGTCTCTAGAAATTTTTCCATATAAACTTCATCGTTACCAAATGCCGATCTTGATTCTGCCTGAGTTAGTGCAATAGCATTAAGCAAAGCTGCTTCAGCATGAACCACACGCATTCCTTTTCCACCTCCACCTCCAGAGGCTTTTATGATCACTGGATATCCTATATTTCTTGCTATTTTTATATTTTCATCTGCATCATCATTTAGTGCTCCATCAGAGCCTGGAACAGTTGGAACACCAGCCTGTTTCATTAACTTAATTGCAGACACTTTATCACCCATCAATCTGATTGATTCCGATGGAGGCCCTATGAAAACAAAACCAGAGGACTCTACTCGTTCTGCAAAATCGGCGTTTTCTGAGAGAAAGCCATAACCCGGATGAATGGCAACTGCATCTGTTACCTCAGCAGCACTGATGATTTTTGGCATATCAAGGTAGCTATTTATACTCTCTGCTGGACCTATACAGACACTCTCATCAGCCAATAAAACATGCTTAAGATTACTGTCTGCTGAGGAATGAACAGCAACAGTTTTTATTCCAATTTCGTGACAGGCTCTGAGTATCCTAAGTGCAATTTCCCCTCTATTAGCAATGACTACTTTATCAAGCATAAATGGGATCTCTTACTTAATCTTGATCAATAACAAAAATTATTTGATCATACTCAATCGGGTCTCCATTCTGCGCCTTGATGGATTTAATCACTCCGTTAACATCTGCCTCGATTTGATTCATCATTTTCATTGCTTCAATGATACAAAGAGTATCACCTTGTTTTACGGTATCTCCAACTTTCACATATGGCGGTTCATCTGGAGATGGGCTAGCGTAAAACGTTCCGACCATAGGAGAGAGCACTTCAAACTGATTTATATTTTTGGTGACTGCATTTGTTTCTTTTGGTGTAAGAGTTTTTTGAATTTGATCCTCTTTGTTTTCTGGAGGAGTCGATATTTTCTGAGTTTTTTGAGATGGCGTGATTATACTTGTTGATTCTCGAGAAATCCTAACTGAGTCATCACCTTCAGTAATTTCAATTTCACCTACGCCAGATTCATTCAATAGCTCTATTAATTTTTTTACTTTTCTTAAGTCCATAACCTTTTCCTAAGACGACTGTATTTTTTTTATAGCCGCAATTAAACCTAACTCATAACCATGAGAACCCAACCCTATTATACAGCCAGAAGCAATATCACTAAAATAGCTCTTATGACGAAATTTTTCCCGAGAAAATGTATTACTCAGATGAATTTCATAAAATGGAATTGATACGGATAAGAGAGCATCTCGAACAGAGATACTTGTGTGAGTGAATGCCCCTGGATTTATTAAAATGAAACATACATTATTTTTTTTCGAATCATGAATCTTCTCTATCATTTCATGCTCAGCATTAGTTTGAAAACAGTCTAATTCGAAGTTACGTTCTGCTGCTTTTTTAGTTAACCGATCTTCAATTGATTTTAAATCATCAGCACCATAAACATCTGGTTCTCTAGAACCCAGAAGATTGAGATTTGGCCCATTAATCATTAGTATTTTCTTCATATTTTTTTATTCTTGATACTAAGTGAAAATAAATGAAATTATTGTATTTTGAAAGAAATTATTGAAATTTTACTACATTTGAGAACAAATACAAACATTATGTAAGATTTTTAAAATATACTAGATTTTACCTAAAATATTTTTTGCATCGAGGATTGATAATTTTCCCTCTTGCATTCCAGTTATCACTTCAGTTATCAGGTCAATGTGATGTTGTTTTATTTCACCTATGTGTGTTTTGATAATTTCATTATTATTGTCAACAAGCATGGTGAATGGCAATCCTATAAATTCTACATCTGAATTTTCTGCGATCGCTACAGCTTCTTCTTCACCCACTAAAACTGGATAATTAAATGCTGTCTCTTCTGAATATAAAATTACATCTTCCAGAACATCGACTGCTATTCCTATAATTTGAACAGACATCTCGTTATATTGATTCTGTGTTTTATTTAGGAGTGGAATTTCTCTTCTGCATGGTGCACACCATGTTGCCCAGAAATTAATTAATTTGAATTGATTATTCCATTTTGATGAATTAACTATTTCGCCATTAAGATCAATAAGATCAAATTCCTTCAATGTTTTACTCAAATACGTGTTGTTTAATTTTGTATCTTGGGAGTCTATTTGAGTCGCGCTATCATTCGACTCTTGACTGCATGATGTCAATAAGAGAACGAGTAAAGCTAGAATCCCTGTATAAATTTTATTCATTTTAGTCACTTTCTAAATGGTATTCTCTATAGTGTCCTGAAGAGCTTCTTTAACATGTTCAGAAAAATTATCTGCATTCATATAGCCTACAACTTCATAACCGATTTGTCTTCGACCTCTTTGATCATAAAATATGATAGTGGGAGGTCCGAAAACGTCAAGTTTTTTAAGTAGATTTTGGTCAATCATATCATTTAGAGTAACATCTGCCTGAACTAAAACAGTGTTGGACAATGCATCTTGAACTTTTTTATTTGTGAATGTATAAGTTTCCATTTCTTTGCAAGACACACACCAATCAGCATAAAAATCGAGCATTAATGATTTATTTTTAGATGCAGCTAAATTGATTTCCATATTCAAATCATCAATTGATTTAATTCTCTTGAAATCTAGATGTTTTTTTATATTCGTCTGATCGTTGATGAATTTGATGTTGGCCAGAGGTTGATAAGGGTTATTGTTTCCAGAAAAAGAGCCAAGCAGCAAAGCAACGCCATATACAATTATTGCGATACCGATTGTTTTCTTTATTTTGCTTTTATAATTAGAATTTAATTCTAGGGATGATAGGCCCCCCATGGATATCCCAATTATAAGTGCCAATATACCCCATAATGCTAATGTTAATGAGCTATCAATAATTCTCGATAACATATAAATTGAAATGCCGATCATCATAAAACCAAACATATTTTTTACTGTAACCATCCATTCACCAGCATTGGGGAGAAGTTTTCCAGCAGAAGTACCAATAATTAATAATGGAGTACCCATACCTATACTCATTACAAATAAAGCTATACCTCCTCTTAAAATATCTCCAGTTTGACTAATGACAATCAATGAAGCCACTAGGGGAGGGGCGACACAGGCTGTAACTATTAATGAGGAAATTGCACCAATTAGAAAAGTACCCAAGTACGTACCATATGACATTTTTTGATTTAAGTCCGACAGTCTGTTTTGAATTGATAAAGGCAGTTCGAATTTAATAATATCAAACATAGCTAAAGCAAAAATTAAGAATAAAGATGTGAAGAGAAGTATAACCCAAGGAGCATTAAAAAATGCTTGAAGCTGAATGCCTATTGATGCGCTAGCAATTCCTGCAGCTGTATAAACAATAGCCATTCCCATCACATAGCATAATGCTAGACTGAAACCCCTTGAAGATGAAATCTCTTCACCTTCGCCAGCAAGAATACCTGAAAGAATAGGTATCAT
>CESO01068170.1_pt1 | contig 11762 bp, 8 predicted proteins | sample 356341 | NCBI WGS metagenome assembly CESO01 (sample SAMEA2621812, study PRJEB7988) | marine metagenome | biome: marine biome (ENVO:00000447); feature: deep chlorophyll maximum layer (ENVO:xxxxxxxx); material: "saline water (ENVO:00002010), including plankton (ENVO:xxxxxxxx)" | depth 35 m
GTTCAATCCGTAGGCGATCACGAAGGCGATCAAAATATAAAAGGTGACCTGCACTGAGAGAAAAGCACCGGCCGCCAACATGATTCGCCGCGGGTAGCGACGGATTGCTTCGAGCACCGGTGAGCGGGGCACCTCGGCAGGCGCCCCCGAGTCGGCCTGTGCCGCCTGCAATGCTTTAAACGCGTCCGTATCTTCCATACGCAGCTGTACATAGAGGGAGATACCAATGAGGACCACGCTGGCAATAAAGGGCAATCGCCATCCCCAGTCCATAAAGGCCGCATCGCTCATGGAAGCGCTGACCGACAGGAACGCGAGATTGGCCAGAATCACGCCCACTGCAGCGCCCGCTTGCGCATAGGCTCCATACCAACCGCGTCGATGATCGGGCGCGCTCTCGGTGACCAGCAACATGGCCCCACCCCACTGCCCACCAATCGCAAGGCCTTGTATGAAGCGAAGCAGAACCAACCCCAGCGGTGCGGCAATGCCAATAGACTGGTAAGTGGGCAATAGGCCAATGAGAGTGGTCGCCACCCCCATAATCATGAGCGCAATCACCAGCGTGCGCTTGCGGCCCACTTGATCGCCGAAGTGTCCGAACACCACGCCACCCAGTGGGCGGGCAATGAACCCGACTGCAAAAGTGCTGAAAGAAATAATGAGCAGCACCATTGGCGGCAAATCTTGCGGAAAAAACGCCTTGGGAAAGATGACGGCGGCCGCCGTGCCGTAAAGAAAAAAGTCGTACCACTCGATACTGGTGCCGGCCAGCGAAGTCATCGCCACACGGCGCATATTTTGCTGCTTGTTTGCGTCAATTTCTGAGCTCATTACCAGTCTCTCTATCAATCGAGGAGGAAGCGAAGCAAATGCCTCAGCCCTTATCCCCGCACTCGCCTATCGTGATTGATGGTTACACGCTGCATGTGACGGCGATGGGGCAAATAATCACAAACCGCATAATGCTGAGTGATGCGGTTATCCCATATCGCCACGGTATCATCCTGCCATCGCAGACGAACCTGAAATTCCGGTTTCCTGACCTGCTGAAATAAATACTGAAGCATTTCGTCGCTGGGACCTTGCGTCATATTAAGAATTTGGCGGGTGAACGATTGGTTGACATTGAGGTACTTGAGACCCGAAACCGGATGGGTCTCGATGACAGGATGAACGGCCGACCCCACTTCCGACAGCGCTTTGTTAATCGCCTCGACGCCTCCCTGCCTGAAGTAATCATTCCGAAAAGTGCCCATATCATGCACTGCAAAGAGTGATGCAAGATCAGATTTCCAGCCTTCGGAAAGCGCCTCATACACCGCACTCATGCTGGCCCATAAGGTGTCACCTCCAATCGAGGGTACACTCACTGCGCGCAGGATACTGGCAAAGGGCGGGGAAGCCCTGAAAGTCAGATCTTTATGCCAGTCTTCCGTATCAGGTGGGTTATCGGCGTCGGCGATGAGCTCAACAATACTCTGGAACCCTTCAACATGCGGATACACCGGATGCCCCGGGTCAATTTCTCCGAAAGCGTTGGCCAGCGCCAAATGGGACTGTGGAGTGAGAGACTGCTTCCTGAAGAACAACACCTGATGCTGGGTCAGTCCTTGATAGAGTTTCTCAGCGTCGGTGTCACGGAGTGGCTTGCGCAAGTCAATACCGCGCACCTCCGCCCCCAGTGCGCCTGTCACTGCCAAGAGTTCCATACCCCCCTCCTGATGAAGCCTTGCCCGCAGTTGCTCGCGCATTATCGCTCGCCGATGCATTACGGGGAACACCTTTGGTTGCACTGTTACCCGGTGGCGGACTCATGGCAATTCCTACCCTGGTGAGCTCGCTACTGCTGGCACTAAAAGTCGCTCGGGCAGGCCCAGCTCACTTCAGCGCTCTAAACTCAGGGTAAGCGTGCTTTACGGCTCCTGCTTGGGCCTGAGAACCAGAAGCGCATTGCCGGGCATTTTGCCTGCAAACGCATATCCTGAATTCAGGATAATGCGATCCCCCACCACCAACGGCGCCTGCCCCCCGCCAATCGAGCCGCCCGATGCCTGCCTGCCATCCACGGCGAGAAAGCTTTGCGTCGTGTCAAACTCCCAAAGCACCGTCCCGGTCCGAAGATCGAACGCTCGCAGATAACCTTCGTTGGAGCCCGCCAGAACGTAGTCATCGGTAACTGAAATGGCGGCGGAATAGCCAGGATAGCAGCCCGGCCGGCCCTCGCAGACATCCTGTTCGGCGGGGGCTTTCCAAACATAATCCCCCGTATCGATGTTCAGCGCGTAAAGGCCAGGCCGCGCCGGCTCATCATAGTTTCGGCCATCGGGCACATCGCTCACAGGCACAAACACCTTGCCATCGTGGGCGGCAAGTCCAAAGTTGATGCCCGCCACAACGCCACCGCGCCCTACCTTATTTTTCCACAGCACGTCGCCGTTGGCTGCATCTAACGCAGCAACCACACCGCCTTTATCACCCGCCAAAATGACGCGCCTACCTTGCGAGTCCAAGGCGATCACGGGCCCTGCGCCGTAGTCGTAATCAGGGCCGTTGTCGTCGGGGCAGTTCACCGGATCAAGGTTTTCACAAGAGCCATTCCAGATGTCGCCAAAACGCGCTTGCCGCACCCAGGTGATCTCGCCCGAGGCTTTATCCAGCGCAATAATAGAATCACTGCGCTCCGAGCCCGAACCGGAGTAGTCATCGCCGGTAGCGATGTACAAGCGCTCCTCATCCATCGCCATACCCGCCCAGATCGGTACGCCGCTGGGGCCATACTGAGGCGTGCCCGCAGCACTCACGCCTGTGGGCTGGGCAGGGGGGATAAAGTGGCGACGCCACCGCTCCCGCCCCGAGCGCGCGTCCAGCGCCACAATGGCACCCCTAAAAGAGCAGCAGGGGTAATTGCGGGCAATTGCCGCCCCCTCCTCAAGCGACGAGACCGGCACATAGAGCACGCCGTCATCCAACTCAGCCGCCGCTGTCAGCGTGGCGGCACTGTGCTCGTCAATGCGCTTGCGCCAGCGCAGCGTGCCGGTCAGCGCCGACACGGCATACTGATTACCGGTCAGGTCTCCAAAAAACAAAAGAGGGTCAGCCGCCTCGTCGCCCGGCTCCCAGCCCTCTAGCGTGAGACCGTTGCGCACCTCTGCAGACGCTTGAAATTGCCATCGGGTGCAGCCTGTCTCCAGATCGAAGGCATAAACCAACCCGCTCTGACTGCCTACAAATAGTGATCCCGCACCAATGGCCGGCTGCGATCTGGCTCGATTGGCAGCGGGATAGGCAAACGCCCAATCGACTTCGAGCGCACCGAGGTCCTCTGATGTCACCTGAGCTACGGAGCGGGGTATAAAGTGTCCCCCGCCCTTCGCTAGACCCCAGTGCTGAAATACCGGCTGCTGATCGAGATCGAACCGGCCTCGCCCGCCCTCGCAAGCAACACCCGCATTGGCCGCCTCTCCCGGCGTGATCTTGCGCTCAGCAATAAATTCGGCAACGGCGATTTTTTGCTCCATTGAGAGCTCGCTGGCCACCGCGCGCATGGGACCATCAATCATTGCCGTCAGGATCGTTTCAGGTGAAACGTTTTCCAGCACATATCGCTGCGGTGCACGAACAGTATTACCGTCGTGACAGGCGGCGCAGTGCTCAGCGTAAACCTCCCCCCCCAGCGCCTTAGTGCCAGGGTCCAGATCTAGAGTGACCTCCTGATAAGCAGCCGAATTTGCCTTTCCGGCGTTCGCTTGAGCGAGTGGCATGATGATGAGCGCCATCACGGCTAAAGCACAGGCCTGCGGCCACGACGAGCGCAGCTTGCCTCCTTTACGGTGGTTAAATCTTGAGTCGAACCCTTCCATTGCCGCCCTCAACTACCCTAAACCCCACGACTTACGCTGAGCGCAAGCTATCCCAGAGGGTGAAGACCGGATCACCTAATCCGCGCTCACCCTTGACCATATCCTCAAACATCCCGAGCCCCATTAAATCCTTGGCGGGGCTGGAAGTCGTCCAATCCATGACAAAGGTGCGGTGACTGATTTTCCATTGGCCCTCGCGGCGCTCATACCGATCGATATAACGCCCTCCTGTCATCACGTCCTGAGGCTCCTCTCCTACGATCTGTTGGTAGGCGATGACGTAGCTTTCTCCGACCGCTGCGTCGCCCTCGATGTCTATCCAGTGGTTGGTCACCGTGTGCGCAACGCGCGGGGAGACCTGTTCCAGACTGCGTCCAATCTCAGTCGAAAATGCTGTCACCGGACCGTTGAACGCACCCGAGACGATCGCCGCATCCTCATGAAAGGCGCTCAACAGCGTCTCGGGATCTCCGCGGTCCACTCCTCTGACATACCGACAACCCAGCTCAACAATGGCCTGGTGCGACACTACCTGATCAATCGCTTCGGCTTCATTCATGGCTGTATCCTCCGTTGTTTCTCGCTTTTGGCTCGCGTGAGCGAGCATAAGGGCATTACCCGCATCCTCAGGGTAGTGCGCGCCGCGCGGCGCCGCAGAACCCAGATCAAAAGGCATCACCTCAGACGGTGTTGACGCCGGCGGGAACTGCCGAATCCAATCCAGCACATAGTGACGGTGCTGCATTCGCCACTCATTGTTTTGAAACGAATGACGGTCCAGATAACGACCGCCGACCAGATGAGGCTGGGGGTCACCGTCGGTCGGTAGCGTCACCCAGGCCATCACATAACTTTCACTGACGGCTAGCTCGCCGCGAACGCACACCCACATATTGCTGGTGCGATGCGAAGACATGGGCGCACCGTCGTGCATCGCGGCAATTGCACTGGCGAACTCCCCCGCAGTGCCCTGCAAGGATCCGTAATCCACTGTGCCGTCAGCGTGATACGCCTCGCGCAGAAGCGCTTCATCCGCGCGATCAATACCTCGCGCGTGCTGCGCGAGTCGCTTCTGAATCTGCGTGCGCGACCAGACGGTCCAGGCGACTGACTGAAGTCCGATTGCTTCCGGTAACTCATCGCTCATTCCAGCAGTCGCCTCTGGCTGGACAAGCCGATTTATCCGTTGCTTCGCTCATGACTCGACTCCAGTCACTCGGTCATCAGATCATTGAGATTCTCGTGAAAGGCCTGAACGCGACGCTCCTGATTAGGCATCCAAAAACCCTGATATCCCGCAGACGCTAAACCCTTCTGCTGCATCTCCGCGATACTCAGATCCTGATCCGCCGTCGTGCCAAGCGTTTTTTCGCCGTAACGGATATGCTCATGAGGCGCATCGGCCACCGGCAGATCTGGACCACCCGCCGGGGACGGCGTCATATCCTGGCCTTCAACACGATTAACCAGCCACCAATGATCAAACAAACATTGCCCAGCATCCGTGGGGTGCGGACGAGCCCTGAGTAACTGCACACCGTCCGGGCCCACAGTAATCACATTGCTGGGAAACAGGTTATAGATCACGTAGTCAGTGAGCTGGTAATCGGCGCGATAGCCGTAATGCTCATATCCCTGGCTCACTCCACGCGCTCTTTTGGCGCTCTGAATGTCCAGCCGCAACTGCTTCCACGTATCCCGGCCTTGGTACTCGTCACTGCTGACACCCCAGGCAGCCGCCATACTCTTCAGCGGCTCACCAATCACATCACTATCGTACTGCGCAGAGGGCATAAAAGAGGGGAACCATCCTCGATTGTGGCCGTTGTCAAAGCAATCGAACTGACAGTCGTCATAGTCTGCGGCGACATAGGGGATCAGCTCCGGGTGGAGCACCTTAACGTGATAGGCCTCGTTAAAGTTATCTGTGATGATCTTCCAGTTGCTTCGGGTCTCGGCGGTCATATCGAGCACCCTGAGCATATCTTCGATACGGTGCGATTCTAATTCACGGCTAATGGTCTCGCCTAAAAAGGCATCCAGAGAAGGCGCATCGGGGTCAAAGTTGTACCAGATGAGTCCGAAACGCTCCTCACACTGCATCTCCTTTAGACGCGCTTTGCCGCAAGGGCTCTCAGCGAAATCCTCCTCGTCAGGTACGGATGTCACCACTCCCGCACGATCAAATTGCCAGCCGTGATACGGGCAAGAAAATGCCTGAACATGACCATCTTCTGCCTCGGTAATGCGGGTGCCGCGATGAGGACATGAGTTAAAGAATGCCTTAACGTTGCCCTCTTCTTGTCGCACCATAATGATGGAATCAATACCGAGCTCGGTGGTCAGGTAATCGCCCGGCTCGGACATTTGGTAAGCGACCCCGCCAATATTCCAAACGGTATGCCATACCTGCCGATACTCCCGCTTTAAATAGTCGGGGCACGTGTAGCGGTCACTGCCAACAGAATCCCCCCGCAGCGTCGGCTCCGGCTCTTTCGGCGGACGGTTCAAATGTTGTTCCAGCACAATCGGGCTTGCAGCGGTCATTTCATCTCCTTCACTGACTGCGGTTCACGTCACGGACCATCACTGGACTTGTCGATGACTTCGCCGGCGACCTTTTCTAGCCGCATGTCATAGATTTGCCATCCGATACCGTCGGTATAGCGAACTTTGCTGTAGTACGTACCCAGATAGATATCGATCACACGATCCGGGTCGTGGTGCCAAGCCTGCAAATAGCTGGTCATGCTGGCCGCACCCCCCCGACCCTCGCTATCGGGCAAGGCCTCCAGCTCAACAATCTGTGTACCCAACAAATGCTGGGTCGAGTCGAACACCGACAAGGCGCCATCCACCACCTTGACCCACTCATCCGGTCCCGTCACCCGAAACTTGGTACCAGCCGGATCACTCGCCGCAATGGTGGCATCGGACGTAAAGATTCGATGATAGATCGCACGACCGGCCTCAATATTTTCAGGGACATTGGTGCCGATTTGATCAGTCGCCCGCGCATAGAAGCGCTGCAGATACTCGATATCCTGCTTCGCTACCATCGCCTCCACACTCATACCATCAGCGCTCACTGTCGCCCCCAGCAAGCAGCCAATCAGTCCGCTCAACCACAACCCTCGTTTCATCCTCTCGTCTCCACATATCTTTATCCTGAACACGCCGCCTCAATATGACTGAATTAGCCCTTCATCACTTAGCGGGCATACCGCAATGGCCTGCACGTTGCACTGTTTTAGCCTTTTCGACCCTCGAGATAATCATTCAATACTTCGTGGAAGTAGCGTACCCGAGCTTCCTGATCTGCCAAATAATAATCGCTGAACCCCTGTGACTCCCAGCCATTTTGCTGCGCTTCAGCCAACATCATGTCCTGCCAGACGATAGAGTCGACAATCTCGGGAATGCCCGCCCCTCCGGAAAAGTCGCAGGTTTGCGCCTCGCATTCCTGCACGGGCAGCAAATCCTGCGTCATGATGCCATGAGCCTCGCTTTGGCCCGCCACTGGAAACGCCATACACCATAGATCGAAAGTGCACTTGCTGGGGTCTTTCGGATCGGGCTCGGTACGAAAAAAGATCAAGTTGTCTGGCAAAAACGAGATCGTGACATTGGGAAAGATCACGGTGTGGGGGCTATCAGTCAGCTCCTCTTCGTTCATATGCTCGTAGTGTAAGTAACCCTTTTCTTTCCATGCTCTGCGCTTCGCTGCCTTAAGGTCCATCCACCCCTGAATCGCTTTGCTTTCAAAATCGGGGTAGGCATCAGGGTCGATGTCCCACAGGCGTAAAATGTCGTCAAAAGGGTGCGGCTCACCTTCGGGCAATCTATCCCTCAAACTCGGCCTCATAGGCTGCACCGTGCGCCCATGACCGTTGGGCCAGATCTCCGATCGTGCGCTCCAGTAATCCTGATCAATCCAGGGCGGCACCTGCGGATGTGCCGTGCGGGTGTGGTAAGACTCACTGAAATTCACCGTGGCAAACTTCCAGTTTGTGTTGAGCCGAATTTTGCGCGCAAAAATGCGGACTGCGGTCTCCATCGGATAGTTTTTGTATATCTCGGGCAGCGGGTGCAGATACTCCATCAACCCCGGGCTGTCATCGCTAAAGCTATACCAGACGAAACCACCCCAGGTATCGCACCTGAGCTCTTTGAGCCGAAGCTTGCCGCACGGGTCTCCCTGAGAAAAGTTTTCTGGGTCGTGCACCGACTTCAAAACACCATCGATTCCCCACACCCAGCCATGATAGCGACAGTGAAAGTCACGGACTGACGAACTCTGATCAACCAGGCGGAGTGCGCGGTGCTGACACACGTTGTAGAACGCCTTGATGGATCCATCTTCCTGCTTGGCACAGATCACTGACTGCCCCATAAAATCATGCACCACAAAGTCACCGGGCTCTTCGAGCTCCACAAGGCGCCCGGCCACGTGCCAGATCTTGGTCCACATGTGATCCCACTCTTTCTGGGCAAACTCAGGGGAGAAATACCGATCGCCGGTGATCGCGTCCCCTCTCAGCAAAGCGGGCTCCCGACCGTCCATAGTGTCTGGATGAATCGGAATGTTCAGCACAGGAATCGTGATTTCAGGCTTGTTCATTTCGTTGTAATGCCTCGATAATGGCGCGACGAACTGGCCGCGCCTACAATGACCACCACAATATACGCTGTCCAGATCGCCATGCGAACTCGGTCAACCACCTACAAACTGAAGAGAAATCGATGCTGAATCGCCAGGTTGTATTAAAAAGCCACCCAAGGGGGGTGCCCGTTGAGGCGGACTTTGCATTAACGGAGTGCGAAGCAGAAACGCCAGTGGAAGGCCAAATGCTGGTGCGGAATTTGTTTTTCTCGCTGGAAGCGGCCATCCGCAGCTGGCTAGATGGAAAGGCCAACTACTTCGAACCCATACCACTGGGAGGCGCCATCCGGGGTCCCTCCGTGGCCCGCGTAGTCAGCTCGCGCCTGAATGGCTTTGAGGCAGGCGACATGATCTTTGGGCTACACCACTGGGAAGACTATTCTTTAAGTGATGCCAATACCGTGCTCCTGTCCAAGCTGAACCCGGAGCCCGACATACCCCTCTCTTACTATACGGGCGGCCTAGGCGGCTCTGGCCATACTGCTTACGTGGGACTACATGAAATCGGCAAAATTCAGGCAGGGGAGACCGTTGTGATCAGTGCCGCGGCAGGTGCCACCGGGTCGATGGCAACCCAAATTGCCAAGCTACGCGGGTGCAAGGTCGTGGGCGTCGTGGGCGGCGACGACAAGGCGCGCGTCATCACTGAGCAGCTCGGTGCTGACGCCGCCGTCAACTATAAAACCTGTGGCAACCTGACCGAGGCTGTAATGGAGGTTTGCCCCGAGGGGGTCGATGTCTACTTCGATAACGTCGGCGGCAAGACGCTCGATGCCATGCTGAGCTGCATGAACACTTTTGGGCGCGTGATTGGCTGCGGCATGATCAGTGACTACAACGATCAAGATAATCCCACCCCGCTCTTCAACCTTTGGAAACTGGTAGAGAAGGAACTGACCCTCAAGGGATTTCTTCTCTATACCTACATGGACAAAGTGCCCGCCGCCTCGCAACAGCTTCATGATTGGCTGCGCGCTGGCGACATTCAGATTCTCGAAAACATTACCGACGGCCTCGGAAACGCGGGTTGGGCGTACAGTGAAATGATGCGCGGCGCGACAATCGGCAAGAACCTCGTGGCCATGGACCTTCAAGACGACGAATCAGGTATTGCAGGACACATTACCCATGCTTAAACGAATCTTGATCAGCCTCCTAGCGCTTGAACTTGGCTATCTTGTGGTGGTCAATGGCGCGCTTCAGCTCCAAATCACTCAGGATCTGGTGAATAAAATCCGACCCGAGAAATTCTATGTCTCGTGGGAGCGTGCCTGGAGCTGGTATCCATTCCGAGTCCACGCTGAGGGAGTCTTTGCAAACGGACAGGCGCGTACTCAACAGTGGGAAGTCACCGCCACCTCAGCCTCTGGCTCTCTCTCGGTATTACCGCTAATCCTGAAGCACGTGTACCTCTCTAACTTGCAGGCAGAGAGCATTGATTACCGACAGCGCCCCCGGCTAAAAGCTGACGTTGATTACACCAACAGACTGGCTTATTTCCCCGAGATCAAGGGCAGACAGATCGTCCCCGTTGAGACTGCCGAACTTAAGAAAAAACGACCTTGGAAAATCCACATTAATGATCTGCAGGCCACCGGCGAACACCGGTTCTGGGTCTACAACCTTCAAGGGACGGCCAGCGGGCCCGCAACCGGAAATCTCTATACCGAGACGCGCCGCGGCGCGTTCTGGCTTGATGTGGAGCAGTTTGAACTCGATCTGGGGCCGGCCTTCCTGAATGGCAACGCGGAGGCCTTCCGTGGCGGCACCGTGGCGGGCTCACTGGGCTTTTCCCCGCTCGTTCGAGCAGAGAACCCCGGGCGTCGCATGTTGCGTTTCGCTTATCTCGATGCCGATCTGGATCTGGCAGTGGACAGCCTGGATTTCATCAACATGCTCACGGGTAACCTGGGGAACTTCAGCATCACAGGTGCAGGGCAGGTTCAAGGGCGTCTCTCAATCAGCGATGGGTTCGTGAGGGCAGGGACACAACTCTCTGCGACAGCTGATAATTTAGGTGTCGATATGTATGACATCAATGTCCTCGGCAAGGGGGTCGTGAACATCCACACCCCCGAGACAGAGGACACACCGCTTGGGCTCGATGTGCAGTACGACCAACTGACCGCCACCCGCGCGGAAGAGCCTGCGCCCTTCCTCATCGGCGAAACACTGCACCTTGAGTATCGCGGCTCGAACTTCATTACTCCCGATCCGAGTCTCGGCCTAGCGGATTTATGGGACGACGAGGAAGCGAGGCAGCGACGCGCCGACAACAGCCTGAACCTCTTCATTGAGCGGGCGACTGTGCCCGACATGTCGGCGCTCAATTATCATCTGCCGCCCGAAACCGCACTGCAATTTGCCGGTGGCACAACAGAATTGAATGCTGATATTTTCTTTGGCGAGGAATTACTGAATGGAACCATCAAGCTGGATTCGACGGCGACACAGGTTCAGATTGACGAGCAACGCCTGAAAGCAGATCTCGATATCGACATGAATCTCGCCGGAGGCAACCCCCGAACTTTCACCGCCGACTTTAGTGGTTCAACTCTCCGCCTATTCAATGTCTACGTCGAAGGAGAAAAAGAGCAATTTGAAGGCGACTATTGGTCGACTTCGCTGGAGGTATCCACCGGTGAGGGCACTTTTGCGCAGCCCATCGAATTGAGTGCGAAATCGCTCATCACGGTGAGTGACACCCGCCCTCTGGTAGCGCTTTTTAAGAACCGGAGCAGAACGCCGAAGTGGCTGGGCAACATGATGTCGGTGAAAAATCTCAATGGTGAGGCGGAGATGCAACTGACCGGCGGAAAACTGAAAGTTCCGCTGGCCTACGTGGACAGCGAGAAGGCAGAAGTCGGCATCAAGGCCACCTTCTTTGAAGGTGAGCGGGAAGGCGTAGTTTATGCGCGCTTCAAAAAACTGGATACGCTGGTGAAGCGATTGGATGGAAAACGCAACGTCGATGTCATCAAAGCACGGGAAAAGTTCGAGGCATACGAGTTGCCGTGAACGTCCGCGCCCATTACGCCCCCAGCACGGCAGCCCGTCGCCGATGAGCCGCTCTGTCCTTTTGGCTGCGGCACTGAGCGTCCCCGTTTTTTACGCGCTGCTCGAGGGCGAGTTTCTCATCATATTGGTAGCCCTCATTGCCGGCTATGTGATCCACACACTGCTAGGCTAACGGCGGCTTCTGTCGCGCCGGGCAAGATCAACGCCCGGCGTGAAAT
>CESO01030146.1_pt1 | contig 11759 bp, 9 predicted proteins | sample 356341 | NCBI WGS metagenome assembly CESO01 (sample SAMEA2621812, study PRJEB7988) | marine metagenome | biome: marine biome (ENVO:00000447); feature: deep chlorophyll maximum layer (ENVO:xxxxxxxx); material: "saline water (ENVO:00002010), including plankton (ENVO:xxxxxxxx)" | depth 35 m
GTCCTTCGGTAATTAGACCGTCAACCTCCCTCGGTAATCACACTAGATCGTCGTCAGCACGTCTTTGGACAATTTCTAGTGGCGTTTTTACTAACTTAGCAAAGTGCGAATTAACTTAAGTATTGTAACTCGCTCAAGCGGGTGTTCAGTATCTAAGTAGGAGATCGCTTTGCTGACAGCGCACGAAATTATTTGGCTGAATAATCTAATTCACTTTCCTCATTGTTAATGATTTTTGTACTGCACTACTCCATTTCCGACTCACTTCAAATTATGAGCAAGTTAAAATCTGGAATCTAGACAATATGCAACTAAAATTATAATCACTCCTGGGCTGACACACTGGCCGCAATCTTCGCCACCTTTCATGAGGTGGCTTTTTTTTCCAGGTAAACCTAAAGCAATGTTCTGACGGGGAACGCCAAGGCGCTCCTGTGTCGGATTTGGGCGATGGATAACTATTCGTTCGTCCCTCACGAAAGTTCACCACACTCAAATCAGATTAATGACCTCATATTTCATCCAACTCTGAAACAGGGCAAATACCCTGCATAATTGATTCCCTTTCGAGTGGCTTCATGTGCAAAATCATTGACGTTCGTCAGCGCTTATTGCTCTCCGCGAACTCAACTTGTGCTCCAATCCCGATTCATCCAGAAGACGAGTTTTCCATAGAGGGGGTAGTCATACGCTCTATAAGGCTCCATAAGCCTCTTCCAGAGTTCATGTAGTGTTTGCCCTAATTGACTGCAATGCGATGTATGTGGCCTGTGAACAGGTCTTTCGGCCTGATTTACGGCAACAACCCTGCATAGTGTTGTCAAATAATGATGGCGCGGTGGTGGCGGCGAATCGTTTGGCCAAAGAAGCCGGTATCAAGAAGTTTGAGCCTTACTTCAAACAAAAAGGTTTGATTGAACAACAGTCTGTTCACGTGTTTTCGTCGAACTATGCTTTGTATGCTGACTTGTCAGCAAAAATGATGGCCACAATCACCGCTTTTGCTCCAAACAGTCACGTCTACAGTATTGATGAATGCTTTCTCGATATGCGCCACTGTAATCGTGTAGAAACTGATTTAAAGGCGTTTGGACAACGAGTTAGACAAACGGTTTGGAAAGAATGTCGATTGCCGGTGTGCTTTGGGGCGGGTCATACTTTGACGTTATCGAAGATGGCCAACCGCAGTGCAAAAGTCGATAGAACATTACAAGGTGTGTGTATTATCGATTCTGAGCAGAAGAGACAGCATTACTTGGCTTTGCAGCCTGTGTCTGAAGTTTGGGGGATCGGAAAAAAGCTCACTAAACGCTTACAATGGATGGGAATACATACAGCACTTGATTTGGCTAACTTGCCCCCAGAGCAAGCCCGTCGTTCGTTTAATATCGAAGTAGAGCGAACAGTAAGAGAATTAAACGGAGAAGCATGCAAAATTTGGGATGAATGCCGTGCCGACAAACAACAAATCTTTAGCACTCGGAGTGTGGGCCAACGGATCACAACACTTGAAGAATTAAAACAGGCTTTAGCGTTCCACGTTGCTACAGTGGCCAAGAAAGCTCGGGCTCAAAAAAGTGCGTGCTCAATGTTAATGGCGTTTGCTAATACGTCCCCTTTTGATGCTGTACCACAAAGTTTTAAAGAGACGCTTCAATTCGATTACCCGACTAGTGACACAGCTAAATTAACATCGACCGTAACATCGATGGCTGAACGATTATATCGAGTCGGTGTTCAGTATTATAAAATTGGCGTTGGTGCAATTGGACTGGTTTCAGATAGGCAAAGGCAGATAGATTTATTCTCTTCACCAGAAAATCCAGCTCTGATGGAGGCACTTGACGCACTGAATGTTAAATTTGGACGTGATGCTGTTTTTCTTGCAGCTCAAGGAACTACGCAACATTGGCAAATGAGTAGAGAATTTCTGTCACCTCAATACACAACAAAACTAAAAGACCTTCCACAAATATTGTGTTGATTCTGTATTCTAGATTTGTGTGTGGTCAACTTTCGTGAGGTACGAGCGAATAGTTGTCCATCGCCCAAATCCGACACAGGAACGCCAAAGCGTTCCCCGTCAGTATTTGAAAGTTAAAAGTACACCCATACAACTTCAGAACCTTATTCCTACTTATTTCCATACCTCTAACAGCTACTTTGAAATTAGATCCTTACGGTTCTAATTTCTTAGATGCATATCTAATATATCAACATCTACCGATATGGTATGCATATTTACCGATGGTATGTGAACATTTGCCGATCCGATATCATAATTTAACGATCATTGATATAAACATTTACCGATCACAACAGATGACATATAAACATTTACCGATCTAAAGAGAAGAATGATCATATCCGGCGTACTAAGTAGATTTAGTATAAATAAGAACGGCATATATGACCTCAAACCACGTTTTTTGGTATCTCGGGGCTCTTAAAGGATCCTTATCACATAAATAAACATTTACCGATTAAAGTGATTAATTACCGAAATTTGCAACGGTTTTATGTGACAAGGTATAGATATTTACCGAACTGATATAGATATCTACCGATCAAAGTGAGTTAATAGAGACTATCTGTTAAAATAACAATATCGCATTATTAGGTAATGATCATGACTTCAACAACTGGCTCTAGTTTGACGGTTATAAATGAAGAGGACCGTAAAAATAGGTTCATCTCATCCATTCTATTTTCGAGAGCTACCATTTTCCATCCAGCTTCACGCTTAACATCCACAATGCAATCCAAACTCATCGAGATTGCACAAAACGGAGGCACCGATCCTAATTATCCGTTAGAGAGTGTGAACATCAATAGTTATGGAAAGAGCTTTAGAGTTGACTTGCACGTTGATTATTTACTGCAACCCCATCGTGATATTTTAGAAACCATGTTGGCGTATGCACAAACGATTCAACTTGACGATAATTCTTATGATGCGGGTGCTCGTTTAACCTGGTCACAGGTATACCAAACCATCACTGATGGCGATATTTCAGATACTCAAGAAGATGGCTTTGATTCATTTATCGATCGTGACGCGACCGTCCTATCAATGAGCATGTATGAATTAGCAACTCGGATGGGCATGGCGACCACTCGCGCTAATTACGACCAAATAGAGCGCCGTATTACACAATTGGCAACGGCCCACTTAGTGATCAATGAGCTTGATGAAGAGCAGAATGTAGTAGGCAAAAAACCATTAGAGTTTGTTCAAGACTACCGATTTTATTGTGATCGAAGTAAATTCAAAACAGGTCGTAAGAGCAGCAAGAACCTCACTAACCATGTGTTTTTAGTACCTGATATGCGTCTGCTGCAAGCAATACGCGACCATGGTTACTACTATCGGTTGGAGCAACACAAAATGACTAACTACAGTAAACCTTCTGTTCGCTCATTTTTAAAATACATCACTACGCACAAGGCTGAATTCTTACACAACAAGAAATTTGAGTGGGCACTCGATAGCTACATTCAATCAATTGCTTCTAAAGTCAGCCATAGCTTCCGTAGTGACCTCAGAAAAGATTTGCTGGCCAGTGCTATACAAATTGAAAAAGACTTCCGTCTTCAATTTCGCGATGTGGGCAATGGAATACAAATATTTTATATAGGGGACGGTGAATCATGAACACCCTATCTCTTGATACCTTAATGTCTTCATCTGAAAGTCAGAACCTAAGCTTCAGTTTGAAAGGTTTGCTTAAAGGTCATGTGGGCATGTTGATTGCTGCCCCTAATGTCGGTAAATCTCACCTAGCTCTTTGCATAGCAATGGAACATTCTTCTTCAATGTCTCTACTCGGAATGAGTGCTGCTGAAAAACCTGCAAAGACGTTGGTTTTAAGTTCAGAGGATGGTGCTGGTATTATTCAATCGCGCATGAAAGAAAAGCTTGCCAATTGCACTGGCCCTATAAAATCAGAGCTAAAAAATAATCTTCACTTTCTTACTGATCTTGAGCCAATAGTAATTCCACCTGATAGCTCAATCCAAGAACTGGCAGAACATGAACAGTATTTAGAAAAACTCAAACAAACCTTCTCAGAATTCGACTTAGTGATTGTCGACACTGTAACGGAATCAATTGGCCGTTGTGAGGAGGTAAAACATGATCGCTTAATCAAAAATGTTTTTCAGAAACTTGCCAGTGAATCTGGTGCCAGTTTGTTGCTTGTCCATCATGTGAACAAAGATGAAATCCGCGGTAACCAAGAAATTACGATGGCATCAGGCGCTGGTTTAACCTCAATAATGCGTCTAACAAAATGCTTGTTTACGTTAAAGAATAAAAAGGAATCATTGTCGATTAAATACCTTAAGAGTAATTACTTAGCTGAGAATGAAAATCTAGAGTTCGCGGTTGAAGTGAGACAAAATCTTACTATTAATCCACAGGTATTCAGTTTGAAATCGAAGGTATCTAAAACAGTGCGTTCAGCGCCAAGCATAAAACAGGCTCCCAAAAAAATTACCCTACCTGGGACTATTCCAGAACAAGAAGAAATTGAAGAACGTAAAAATCTCAGGGATGTTTTGTAAGCAACCTATAACACTCTAAAAAAGCACCGATATTCGGTGCTTTTTTTCTGTCAATGTACGCATACTTTGTCAATTACCCATAATGTCTCTTTCAGCTTCCCTAAAGTTGGCGTAAAACGCCCATAAACGGTTAACCCCTCAAAGAGTTTCCTCCAAATCTTCATTTCATTCAAATATACATTTATAAATGTGAAACGTGATTTTGCAATTATTATCAATGACTTACTATGGTTTTGGTGCATTTCTTTGCAAGGTTTAATTGTGATTTTATGTGTTCTAAATGTGCGCATGTAATATTTTTATTGGATTCTTTGTTTTCTGTTTACATTGGTTTTTTTATGTGTCATTGTAACAATCAATTGATGATGCTGACTAAGATGGAGTAGGTAATATGAGCCGACAGATTGAGACACTGAAAGAATTGGAAACCATAGCGCAAGGAGCGTCAGATCTACTCGCTCAACGTGAAGATATTCGGCCAAAACTTCCTAGAACGTTTGACAGACCAGATGCGGTTGAATATTTGAAATGTGATTATCGTACTATTGAAAAACATGCTGCTGAACTTGGCTTTGATCCAAAGGCGCACGTATCGAGTGGAATTAATTGGATGCTCGATATAAATCAAATCTATAAAATTCGTGATGCCTTACCAGAAAGCACCATCCTCAAGAAAAAATTAAAGCCTTTTAATCGTAAGAAAAATCAGAAAGCACAAGTCTTAGTCGTGCAGAATCAAAAGGGCGGCGTAGGGAAAACTCTAAGCTGTATCACAATGGCTACTGGTATAGCGATGGAATACCACGAAGGCTATCGCATTGCTGTCATTGATATGGACGGTCAAAGTACATTGAGTTCTTACCAACCTTCCTTAGACGGAGAAGAGCGACCTACAATCGGTGAGCTAATTCAAATTGATCCTCAAACAGAAGGTTATCGTGAACTAATTCGAGCGTCAGTTTCTGACACGACAATCCCTAATCTTAAAATTATACCTGCGGCTCAGGGTGATAGGGATATCGAAGCTATTTTTCATGAAGGTGTATTTTCTAACTCAATATCTTCACCATACTCGCGTTTGAAAGCGGTCATCGATGCAATCAGTGATGACGTGGATATCGTTTTGATCGATACCCCCCCTTCATTGGGCTACGCCTCAATTAATGCTTACAATGCTGCTACTAGTGTAATAGTCCCTCTCGGTGCAAACCAAAACGATACAGATGCAACGTGTCAGTATCTTAGTTACCTACCTAAAATTTATAGAAATCTTATTGCACAAGGTCATCAGGGCTATGATTTTATCAAGTTCTTGTTGACCAATTATGAGGAAAATAGTGCTTCTTCACTCGAAGTAAGAGAGGAACTAAACGAGCACTTCAACGGATACTTATTTTCTACAACCTTTAAGAAATCAGAAGCAGTTAGATTATGTTCGTTAGATAGAAATACGGTTTACGATTTATCTAAATCAATGTATTCAGGTCATAAAAGCACGTTTAAGAATGCGAAGCTGAATGCTGATCAGATACTAATGGATATCATGCTTCAAGTTAGAAAAGTATGGGATAAGGAAAATAATTAAAATGAGCAAACGACGAGCGGCTATTCAAGCAGCCCTAGCCAGTAAAAATGCTGCGAAACCAACCACAGTGCCTTCCATGCCTTCAGGGGATATCGATAGTGTATCTGAGGCTAAGATTGATGTAGAGCTTAATTACTCGAAGTTATCTGATAGTTTGGATAAAGCCGGAATCTCATTTAGTGATTTTCTCCAAGAGCATTCCGGTATTGTCTTGTCTAAACCAGAGAGAAAACTGACAACCCCTTCTGGTGAAATTTATACAGTCGCTACATCGTACATGTCGTATGAGCAGTTAAAAGAGCTTTGCATTATTGATAGCGATAACGTTAGAGATATCTCCGAACGTACAGAAGAAGCATTATCTGACATTATTGATGAAATAGGTATGGGGCTTCAACTAATGCCAATCATCGCCTATGTCGATAAAAACGGGAAGCACTCAATTATGGAAGGCTCTCGACGCTTCGCTTCTGCATTGCATCGTAAGGTAGGTTTAACGGTAGATATCTTTGACTGCAAACCAAATCTAGAAACGATTAGGTGGGTGGTTGAAACTTCAGATAGAAAGAAAGGATTCTCCTATTACGAAAAAGGTAAGCTCTACACCAAACTGATGGAAACACACAATTGGACTCAAGCCGAATTGGAAAGGGAACGTGGGTATACCCAACAAGATATAAGCCTCAGTATTGCTTTTTATTCCTGTCCAGCATCTTTGCTTGAGTTGTTACCTGTTAAAACACTCCCGCAGGCATATGTATTAAAATTTAATTCAGCGACAAAAGCTGTGCTGAGTAAAAATTTGCTCAATGAAACAATAGAAGATCTAAAAGAGGCAATGCTTGGTATCGAAACAGTATCGTTAGATAAACAGTCTAAGATGGTGGTTGATAAGTGGCATGATCTGGCAAAAAAACTCAGTGCTAAGAAAACCAAAAGTGTTACACCAGTCTTTGAGTCTGGAGAAACGAAAGCTTTTGTAAAACGAACGAAAAAAGGAAGTCATATTACCCTACAGGGTTTACCTAGAGATCTCGAAAAGGATGTATTAGAGGCGATAGAGAAACTTGTGAATGGTAGTAAAAGCGTTTCACATTTATAAATGTGAAGTACTGAATATCCATTAGAAACATAGAGTTATAACGTTTTTTTTTATTTTATGTTTTTAATGTGTTGGAGCAAATTTGAATAAGTGATTTTTTTATTTGGCCGCTTGAGGTTCACCTAATCGTGCGTAATAAAATTCGCTTTGGGTAATGAGTGAGCCTTGCTCTGGGCGTTACCCTTCGGGCAAGGCTTTTCGCTAGTATCTTTCATCTATGGCCTAAGAGTGGCATCACCCTAGTGAGTCACTCCGTGCCGCTCCAGGATGTGCCTCTCTACAGTCCCTATCTAAAAGGATATCGCTGCAATCCTGAACGCACTTCCCTCACTGCGTTCGTACCTCCTCGTTACCATTTCACTTCTCGGTGTGTTGAGGGCGTAATCGTTTTGGTGGTGCGTTCCTCTTCGCTGTCCTTTGACTTGAGCTCACTTGCTTAACCCGCTGATTTCTAAATCTCTCAACTCTCGCCCGATTTGCAAGGGAAAGCAGAGCCGCTGCGCGCCCTTGTCAAAACGGTCTTTCAAGTTGAGTCGGAGAAATCAGGCAATAAGCGAAGTGATACTCAACTAATCAAAGGGGGAATACCTATGAACGCAATCACTCAAATCTCAACGCTCTCTAACACCCAAGAAGCGACCAGCGTATCGCCGCTGGACACTCAGGCAACTGCACAAAATGATATCTCTATTGTGATGCTGCCTGTGAGTCAATTGGTTGTGTCTGATTTAAACGTGCGTAAGAGTAAAGCCAGTAAAGCCGATGATGAATCGCTGCAAGCATCCATTCTGGCGCATGGCATTATCCAAAACCTTGTTGCACTGCCTTGTGATAAGGATGTGTATCCAGTGGTGAGTGGTGGTCGTCGTCTCACTCAGCTTAATGTGTTGGTTGGCGCAGGAAGTATTGATGCTGATTACCTTGTACCCGTCAAAGTGTTAACCGAGTTAGAAGCGCAGCTCTATGCCACTGAAATTTCACTGACAGAAAACGTCACACGTGCAGCCATGCACCCCGTTGATGAATTTGAAGCCTACTCAAGCATGATTGAGGGTGGGGCAACAGTTGAAGCGGTAGCGCAGCGTTTTGGTAAAACGCAGCTTTACGTACATCAGCGCATGAAATTAGCCGCCGTTGAGTCGGTCATCCTCGATGCGTACCGTGAGGGTAATGTTTTGCTAGAGCGTGTCATGTTGTTCACCATTGCCAGTCCTGAGCGTCAGGTTGAGGTGTGGGAGAGAATCAAAGAAAGTCCATTCTACAGTGATAATCAAATTCGTAATATGCTCAAAGAGTCTGCACTAGAAGCATCAAGCGGCTTGGTAAAGTTGGTTGGTCAGGAAGCTTATGAGCAAGCAGGGGGCGTTGTGACTACCGACCTGTTCTCTGACAAGGTGTATTTTGAAGACCGTGCGCTGATGGAGTCTCTGGCGAGTACATTGATGCAACTGGAAGCGGATAAGCTTATTGCACAAGGGTGGAAGTGGACACAAATTCTTCTCACTCGTACGCATGATGAAAGTCGTGGTTACCATGAGTTAACGGCATACCAAGGTAAGTATAAGAAAGCCGAAAGAGCATTGGCAGGATGCATTTTAGCGTTGAACTATAACGGTGATATTGTCGTCATTAAGGGCTTGGTGGCGAAGTCTGAACGCAAAGCCCTTAAAGCTTTGCAAGCTGTGAAAAAGAATATTGAAAAAGGTTCTATTGATGGTGATTCCAGTTCGGTAAGTGACGCTGTAGCGTCAGGGGCTGAATATTCAAGTGCACTTAGCGAGGATTTGAAAGCGCATCAACTAGCGATTTCTAAAGTCGCTTTGCTCAATACGCCTGATGCTGCTCTTGATGCCCTTTATTACTCTCTGTGTGTCAAGGTGTTCAGTGGTCTATATTCTTCAACACCTACCGAGATTGAAGTGAAAGATTCTCGACTAGAGCCCAAACAGGGCGAATTTGAGCGCAATAAAGCCCTAGATGTTATCGAGAAACATAAAGCAGGATTGAATCTAACTTGGTTAGACGAAGAAAATACCGTTCAGTGTTATGAAGCGTTTTGTCAGCTTACTCGTGAAGATAAAGAAGCTATGTTGGTGTTTGTGTCTGCTATGGCATTTAAAGCACCTTATTACCAATCCGATTTACAAACACAAGTACGCGCAAAAGTCAGCATTGATAGTGCACAATACTGGCGACCAGATACAGACAGCTTTTTGAAGCGCATCGACAAAGACGCTTTGATTGAGATTGCCCGTCCAGTAATGTCAGAAACATGGTTACAAAGCGCTCAGGCCCTCAAGAAGGGCGACTTAGCGAAACAGTTAGATACTTGGCTTAATGGTCGTGACGAATCGCTGACAGACGCACAGAAATCGCATTTTGCTCAGTGGATGCCGATTGGTTTCTAAGACGCTAGATAGGCAGTCCTAACGGACTGCCTATCTCCCCAACCAAATGTCTCTAACAGCAAAGGCCATATCACCATGAAAGCAACGTCAAAAAACATTACTTCTGTCGGCTGGCTCTATGCGATGGATAACCGAATTAATTTAACTCCGTGTTTTGACGGTGCATCGCATCCTGTCTTTGTCAATGTTTCAAAAAATGCGCCCATTGGGCGCATCGCTGAAACATGAATAAAGCGTTAATGTCGAAGGGCTACTGAATTGAAGCAAGAAGGTTGCTGTGACATTTTTCGCTGTGATGGTGCTAGGGTTGGGGTGGGCGTTACCCTTCGGGCAAGGCTTTTTGCTTGTATCTTTCAGCTATGGGCTTAGAGTGACATCAACCCGATACGTCACTGCGTGCCGCCCCAGGATGTGCCTCTCTACAGCCCCTATCTAAAAGGATATCGCTGCAATCCTGAACGCACTCCTCTCACTGCGTTCGTTGCGCCTCGTCATTCTTCCTCGTTACTGTTCGTCGTGCCTCCTCACACCTTTCACTGACATAGATTAAGTTCGAGTAAGGGCCTGTTGCCTTATGTGCCGATTTCCCTTTCGACTCGCATCATTTGATGGTGCTCGCAGGCTGTTAACCCTCCTCAACCAGAACCTTATCTGCAAGGGTAAATGAACGCTGCGCGCCCCTGCAGAGAAGAACCCTGTTTGAGGCAGGGACAGCCAAGCGGCTCCATAAAAGTGATACTTAAACAAAAAGGGAACTCCTCATGGCACAACGACACTCAAGCCCAACTCTCTCTAAACCCATGGTCAGCGACCAGCGTTTCGCCGCTGGGCACGAAAGCTCACCAAAAAATGATATCTCCAATCCGATCGTTGAGCATGCAGTTCGTTCGACCGTTTCAGCTACGGTTGAAAAAGGACTTATCTGGGTGAATTCAACTGACTTTAATTCGAGCGTTCGAGCGGTCAAAGTGCATGAGATTCTACTCAGGGAGTTTGGTTATACCGACTCTTTGATCTTGGAAGGAAGCCCAAAAGGAAGAGGGGTGAGCATTAGCGTATGTGACCGAGTGACGACGGTAAAACAGATGCGAGAAGATTACGCCTACGCGAAAAAAGAGGAGAGAAACGTTGAAACGACCGCTAAGCATCAAGAAGTAGCGAAAGCCCTTCTGACTAGCTTGTATGGCTAATAACACGAACTGAACTCCACACATCACGACTTTAAACATTAAAAAGGATCTATTATGTCTGTACTTGCTAACTACTCTAATCACAGCCTCTTTTCTGTAGAAGAAAAAGGTATCTTGAACCATGCCGCGAGCATTTTAAAATCTAAGTTGTTTGTGTCAGAGCAGACGCCACTCAATTCCCCTGAGTTGGTGAAGTCATTTTGTCAGACTTCACTCGCTTCCAATGAAAGTGAAGTGTTTGGGGTGATCTTTCTGGATAGCCAGCATCGAGTTTTACGCACAAAAGAGATGTTTAATGGCACCGTTGACGCCGCCTCCGTTTACCCGCGTGAAGTAGTCAAAGAGTCATTGGCCACAAACGCAAGCGCGGTTATCTTTTATCATAACCATCCCAGTGGTGATGCCACACCCAGTCAAGCCGACCGACGTATTACTCGACGACTGACCGACGCGTTGGCCTTGGTAGATATTCGAGTGCTTGACCATTTCGTGGTGTCTTTTGAGGGGGTGGTGTCGTTTGCGGAGCGTGGTTGGATATAACCATTAGTCACTGAAATGTGCCTCTTATCCTAGAGGCATTTTTTTCCTTTTTACTTTCTTGCTCGCGTCAGCTATCGCGAAAAAGAGGTTGAGCCAAAGGCTCGACCGCAAGCGGTCGCAATGCTGGCTCTTAATGGCACTGTAAACGCATTTAAACGATGTTTGATTGTGTTGTAGTGTATTGGTGTCACTTTGTGGCTGTGTGCTTGATAGAGCTTAATTGACGGTTTTTCTACGGGGATGATATATGGCTGATTTGAAGCACATCATCGTAATAAGGGCTTGGATTGGGCGTTACCCCTACGGGGCAAGGCTTTCCGCTTGTATCTTTCATCTATGGCCTAAGAGTGGCATCACCCTAGTGAGTC
>CESO01038069.1_pt1 | contig 11749 bp, 12 predicted proteins | sample 356341 | NCBI WGS metagenome assembly CESO01 (sample SAMEA2621812, study PRJEB7988) | marine metagenome | biome: marine biome (ENVO:00000447); feature: deep chlorophyll maximum layer (ENVO:xxxxxxxx); material: "saline water (ENVO:00002010), including plankton (ENVO:xxxxxxxx)" | depth 35 m
TCTTTCTGGATTAATGCTTGCAATAGTTCCTGCAGACTTTCAGTATCACGATACATATTTCGTTGTTGCCCATTTTCATTATGTATTAGTTCCAGGTGCGATATTCTCTATCATGGCCGCAGTTTATTATTGGATTCCAAAATGGACGGGCAATATGTACGATGAAAGACTTGGAAAACTACACTTTTGGCTATCATTTATTGGTGTAAATGTTACCTTCTTCCCTCAGCACTTCATTGGTCTTGCTGGTATGCCAAGAAGATATCCTGACTACGCACTTCAATTTGCCGATTGGAACATGGTATCTAGCGTAGGCGCATTCTTATTTGGGTTTTCTCAGCTTTTATTCTTATTTATAGTACTTAAAACAGTAATGGGCGGTAAAAAAGCTTCTGGCCAAGTTTGGGAAGGCGCTAAAGGCTTAGAGTGGTCTGTAGCATCACCAGCTCCTTATCATACTTTTTCAACACCACCTAAAGTAGACTAATGAATAAAGGAGCAAAAAAAACATTAAAGAAACTGGTTGTTGCAGTTCCATTGATGTTTGCGTTCGGATTTGCGCTTGTTCCTCTATATGATGTTTTTTGTGAAGTTACAGGTTTAAATGGAAAAGTATTTCAGTCAGAACACTCTGATGAGCTTGTAACAGATGATGGTAGATCGATAGCCTTACAGTTTATTTCTACAAATAATGAGAATATGCCATGGACTTTCAAACCCTCTGAGCAAGTAATGAAGATTGAAACTGGAAAGTATCATACAGCTACTTTTTATGTAAAAAATACCACTAATAAAAGAATGGTTGCTCAAGCTGTTCCAAGTGTTGCACCTTCTAATGCTGCAGCACACCTAAAGAAACTAGAGTGTTTTTGCTTTGAACAACAAGAATTAATGCCTGGCGAAGACGCGTTACTGCCAGTAAAATTATTAGTATCAAATGAACTGCCAACAAATATAAAAAATATAATTTTGTCATATACAATTTTTGATATTACCGATTATAACGATGAAGCAATAGCTCATCACGAAATGGATATGGAGTAGCGGCATGAGTGGTGGAAGTTATTATGTGCCTGATCAAAGTAGATTTCCTATCTTTATGGCAGTCTCGCTGTTCCTTCTTGTCATGGGGGCATCAAGCACAATAAATAATTTAGATGATCCAGCCAGCAACTCTGTTTATATTTTATATTCTGGATTAGGCTGTTTGTTTCTAACAATGTTTTTTTGGTTTAGACAGGTTATCAAGGAACACTTAGCCGGACTAGACTCAAACCAATTGAAACAATCATATGTCTTCGGCATGGCTTGGTTTATTTTCTCAGAAGTGATGTTCTTTGCTGCGTTTTTTGGTGCTTTATTTTATGTTAGAACTCTTGCAGTTCCATGGTTAGCTGGTGAAGGCGAGAAAGGAATAGGAATTGCCGCAATAGAATTATGGCAAGGCTTCGAGTCCACGTGGCCTGTGATCACCACCCCAGATCAAGGAGACGCTTTTGTTTTAGCTGAAAAAAGTATGGCATGGCCAGGATGGGATCATGCCCTCGAATGGTTGCCCCTTTGGAATACAATAGTTCTTTTAAGCTCTAGTGTTACAGTTCATTTCGCTCATCTTGCTCTGAAGAATGGCAATAGAAGAAAATTTAATGTTTTACTAGGAGTCACAGTTTTCCTTGCATTAATTTTCGTTGGATTGCAGGCAGCGGAATATTATGAAGCATATGCTCATTATGGCTTAACACTTAACTCTGGCATTTATGGGTCAACATTCTTCATGCTGACTGGCTTTCATGGATTCCACGTGATGATGGGTGGATTTATGTTGGCTGTAATGCTGGCAAGATCTATTTTTGCTGGTCATTTTGAAGATCATGATCACTTCGGATTTGAAGCTGCATCATGGTACTGGCATTTTGTTGATGTGGTTTGGGTAATGTTGTTCTTGTTTGTTTATATACTTTAATTAAGAACTGCCCAAACGAACATTGTTGCCGAGCTCTCCTGTATACAACCCAATAGCTACTAATATGATTAATAACGTCGCAAAAAAAACTCTAAGGCCAAGAAGATATACAGTTCTTTTTCTGCCTGTTTCGCCCTTATCAACCAAGAGAAAGAAAAGACCTCCGGCAAGTGACAAAAGCAATAAAGGTATAACAATATAAATAAGAGTTGTAATCATAGAGAAATCCTAAAACATATATACTTTAACAGATATGAAAAGAAATAAATTTAAACCTGGAAAAAGAATTACTGTTTTTTTTGTGTTCTTTGCAGGCTTATTTTTTATGCTAGGCCTTTGGCAAATTGAAAGAGGTCAAGCAAAGACAGTTATTATAAACCAGTTTGATTCTAATCTTAAGAAAGAGCAAAAATATCTTAATAAAGAATCAAAGAAATGGGACAGGGTTAAAGTAGAAGGAAGCTGGAACAGCTCAAAACAAATCTTAATTGATAATGTTATTCATAATGGCATTGCTGGATATAAAGTGCTAACACCATTAAGGATAAAAAACTCCGAAAACATAATTTTGGTAGACAGAGGATGGATTAAAGGAAACAAGTTCAGAGAGGACATTCCAAACATTAGCATCCCAGAAAATAGCGTAACTGTAACCGGAATACTTGAATTGCCTGAGCTGGGCCTTGTTTTATCTGATGACTTAGTTACAAAAGAATGGCCTAAGATATCACAAACAAAGAACGTAGAAATTCTTATCAAGGAATATGATGAGAGTGTTTATGAATTAATTTTATTAGCAGATCCTTTGCTAAAAAACAGTTTAGAATATATTAAAATTACACCTACGAACATGACGCCATCTAAGCATTACGGATATGCTGCTCAATGGTTTTCAATGTTTCTTGTATTATGTTTAATGTATGTTTGGTATGGATACAAAAAAAATGAGAAGTAAATTTTTTCTAGCAATAATATTATTAACACCTATTGTTGTTACTATAAGCGCTCATTTATACTTTCAGAAAGTTTTACAGGAAGGCCCTTACGATCAAAAGACCAGAGAAAATGGAGATTTTTTCAAGAGCTATTTTAATTTTAATCAATTTAAAGACAGCAAAGGTAATTCAGACTTAATAAATTTTGAAGATGGTAAATGGGTCCTGTCTGTATACATTACAGATATTAAAAAGAGTGAAGAATCGATCTATCTTATGAAGCAACTTAATGTAGCATTAAATAGAGACATAAATAAACTAAAGAGAGTTGCCTTTTTTTCCAATAAGCTCTTAGAAAATGATATTGAAAAGCTTTTGGCTGAGTATCCACGACTTACATTAATAGAAGACAAAAATGGAGTTCTGCTCAATGTTCTACAAAGAAACTCCAGGACAGACTTTAATATTGAAAATCCTATCTTCGTGATAGATCCATATGGAAGGGCAGTTATGTACTTTGATAGCAAAACTGACCCAAAGTTAATTCTTAAAGATTTAAAGGTGCTTATTTAATGAATCATATTAGAAATTTATCGTTTTTTGGAATTTGTATGGCGTTTGTAGTCATAGCTCTTGGAGCGTGGACTAGGTTGGTAGATGCAGGCCTGGGATGCCCTGACTGGCCTGGTTGTTATGGATTTGTAACTTTTCCTGTAAGTGAGGCTGACATTGCTATAGCTGAGAGCAGATTCCCAACGTTTGAATATGATATCAATAAAGTAATACCCGAAGTTGTGCACAGATATTTTGCTGCTGGACTAGGCTTGCTATCTATATTTCTCGTTTATTTTTCTTTTACAAAAACAAGGGATAGATATATCAGAGGCTGGTCATTATTTCTTTTATTTTTTATTTGCTGTCAGGGCCTGTTTGGATATTTAACTGTTAGTCTAAAGTTATTGCCAATTATAGTAACGACCCATCTTTTTGGAGGTTTCACGACTTTGTTGTTGCTGTACTTTTTATATCTTAAGTCAAGAAATTTTAAAATATTTAATCAGATAAATATCTCAAATTTGAAATTCATCGCTTCAATAGCATTTGTTGTTCTTCTGTTGCAGATTTTTCTAGGTGTTTGGACTAGCACCAATTATGCTTCATTGGCTTGTGCCGATTTTCCAACGTGCGGTGGATCTTATTTTCCTGAGATGGATTTTAAAAATGGCTTTAATCTCAATCAAGAAGTCGGCCCTAATTATCTTTATGGCTTGTTAGATAATCCAGCGAGGGTGGCCATTCATTATTCACATAGAGTTACAGCAATATTAGTTACACTTATATTTTTAATCTTAATGTCTAGGTTATGGTTTTCTGATGCAGCACCGTTAGCCTCAACTCTTGGAATATTATTACTAACGCAAATAACCTTAGGGATAATTAATGTGGTATATGTCTTACCTTTATATGTTGCAATAGCTCATAATTTGGTTGCTGCATGTCTTCTTCTTGCAACTTTCACTATCAATTATCTGGCCTGGAAGAAATGACACTCTTAAAAAGTTATTATCAATTATGTAAACCAAATGTAGTTTACATGATGTTAATTTGTGCTTTTGTTGGAATGTTATTAGCTGAGGAGTCTGTAACATCCTACAGTTATCTAGTGGTAGCATTGCTAGGAATTGCACTTTGCGCTTCATCCGCAGCAGCAATTAATCAGGTAATTGATCGAAATATAGATGCGTCTATGACAAGAACAGATCAAAGACCCCTCCCGCAAGGAGAATTATCTGTATCCCATGCATCTCTTTTTGCTATGGTTGTTGGCATATTAGGTGCTTTGGTTCTGTATCTCTTTGTAAATACTCTTACAATGGTTTTAACCCTTGCATCCTTGATTGGATATGCATTTATTTATTCAGTCTATTTAAAAAGGGCTACTCCTCAAAATATTGTAATTGGTGGCTTGGCAGGAGCTGCACCGCCTTTATTAGGATGGTCAGCTGTGACTAATACGATAGACCCATATGCCCTTTTACTTGTACTAATAATCTTTGTTTGGACTCCACCTCATTTCTGGGCACTAGCAATTCATAGAAAAGATGAATATGCAAAAGAGTCTATACCCATGCTGCCAGTCACACACGGTATAGTCTTTACGAAACTACAAATAGTTTTATACACAATTATTTTATTTATAGTAAGTTTGTTGCCTTACGTAGTACTAATGTCAGGAGAGATATATTTTTTTTCTGCATTAATATTGAGTACAATTTTTTTGTACTACTCAATTAAGCTTTATCAAGGCAAAGGAGATGAGTATGCTATGAAGACCTTTCAATTTTCTATATATTATATATTCCTCATTTTTTTAGCATTGTTAATAGACCATTACTTAATAACGAACCAATGACCATTAAGAAAAATATTTTTTTTATAGCAGTCTTTATAGCCGCTGTTCTAGCATTGTTTATCAATAAACTCACAACTCCAAGAGTTCTTAGCACAAATGAGCTTTTAGTTAATGGCCTTTTTATGTTCGAGGAGCCAAAAAAAATATCTGATTTCAGTTTTTATTCAGCGAACGGAGTGGAATTCACAAAAGATGATTTAAAAGGTAAATGGACGTTGATGTATTTTGGTTTTACAAATTGCCCTGCTGAATGCCCTACAACCATGTACAAGATTAAAGAATTGATAAACATTCTAAGAAACAAAAATTTTCCATTAGATGATAAGCAGTGGGTGCTCGTTTCTATTGATCCTGAAAGAGACACCCCTGAGAATATTGATAAATTCGCAAAAGGTTATGATAAAGACTTTATAGGAGTTTCTAATATTAGACCAATGCTCTTAAGCCTTGCAACACAATTATCAGTGAATAACGTTATGCCAAGCGACGACTCAATGGACCATTCTCATTTAGACAATCATGTTAATAATATTATTTTATTAAATCCAAATGGTGATTTTGCTGGAGTATTTAGACCGCCATTTGATAAATCGAGTCTATCTTTAACCTATCAATCTGTAACACAGAAGTAATTTTAGAAGGATTTTTATTCATACTGTTTAATTTATCGAATTTGCCACAAGCTCAAAGAATGCACTCGCGCTTATATTTGGATTAGCCGATGAGCCCAACCCGCTGGGAGCTGTTGCTATCCAATTAGATTGAGCTAAGTTGTTTGGATTTAGTTTCATTTTTCTATCCTGTGACAGATTTTGTATTGGTGTGTATAAACTCGCCCTAACAACCACTATGTTTCTTTGAAAATCTATCATTATGTATTGACCATCAAAACCAATAGTAGAAATTATCCAATCATCACAATTTGAGTTTGATTGTGCTTTTGCACATATGGTCCAAAATTGTAAACCGTAGGAGTTTAGGTTCTTTATCAGATCAACGTAAGATCCATATCTTTGATTACTTCCCTCCCAAACTCCATTGAGTAAAAGCATATGTCCAAATTTGGCAAAATCTCTGGCTGTGCTGTCTAAACAACAATATGCTAAATAATTTCCATTGGATTGTCCTGAGCTAGTAAAATCTCTCCACCAAGAGGCATCAATACCAATCTTTGAGAATAAATTATATTCAGCATAGGTTTGAATATCTTGTCCTGTAGCTCTGAAGATTATTTCTCCAAGCACCATACTGTCACAATTGGAATAGAGAAATGCCCCTCTTGAATAAACAGTTAATCCGTTCTCAAACCATGGATGAGTTACTCCTTCGTTAGCAAGGTCTCTATTAATACATTTTGTGAGCTGGTCATCGGCGTATACAATATTACCCCCACTACTTGAATCACTAGCATTAAGACATTCTCCTATCTCACCTTTGATAAAATTGAAGCAGGCTGGCGGCAGACCGGAGCGCATATCTAATAAATTTTTAATGGTAATTGATGATCTATCATCTGATGACCATTCTGTAATATAGTTTGATGCAGAATCCTCGATCGAGTTAATTGCACCAGATTCAACTGCAATCCCAATTAAGAAACTAGTAAATGATTTTGCTGTTGACCAAGAACTAATATAGCTATTTTGATCACGTTGTGCATAAAGACTTTTATAAAAATCACTATTCTCGGTTAATGTTGAAGCTAATATGTTTGCTTCATTATCAGTCATACCTCTATATCTTTCATAAACCAACTTACCATCTTTTATTACTACGGCAGCTTGTGTAAAAGAACCATCCTGAAATACATAATCAAAAGCTTGTTCTAAGCCGGAAGAGCTCATCCCAACAGACTCTGGAGTTACAACATCCCAAACAAGTGGGTGGTTAGGATATGTTTGAGGCGGTGTAATAGGAGCGTTTTCAATATCAGGACTAGAAGACGAACCACCTCCACATGAAACTATCGATAAAGAAAATAGAATTATTAATGCTTTTTTCAAAAGTAATTTCAAATCTTAATAATTACTTTACCCTTTGCCTTTCTATCTTTTAAATGAGCTATAGCTTGAGCGCCATCATCTAAGTCAAAAGAATCAGACACTTCAGGATTTATTTTTCCATCAGAGTGAAGACTGAAGAGCTCTTCAAAATTCTTCTTATTCTCTTGTGGAAACATTCCAACCCAAGCACCCCAAAAAACACCTACTATCTTCATGCCTTTTAAAAGGGCAAGATTAATAGGTATTTTTGGAATTTGCCCTGCGGCAAAACCAATAACCAAATATCTTCCATCCCAAGCTGTTGCTCTAATACAAGGTTCAGAATAATCATCACCAACAGGATCATAGACAACATTTGCCCCCATCCCTCCTGTTAGTTCTTTAATTTTAGAAGAAAGTTCTTTTTGTTGATCTCTATTTAGTTTTCCAGTTGGGTAAATAAATCCCTCATCAGCACCATGTTTTTTGCATAAATCTACTTTCTCTTGTGTTGATGCTGCTGCAATAACTTTAGCGCCCATTGCTTTACCAAGCTCTACAGTAGCCAAGCCAACTCCTCCAGCGGCTCCAAGAACTAAAAGAGTTTCCCCTTCTTTTAGTTCAGCTCTTTGCTTAAGAGCATACAAGGATGTTCCATATGTCATAGGTAGTGCAGCAGCAGTTTCAAAATCCATAGATTCAGGAATTTTTACAACAGCATGTTGAGGAGCAACAATCTTCTCAGAAAATGCACCTAATCCTGTCATAGCAAACACTCTGTCACCAACTTTAAGATTATCCACTCCATCACCAACAGCAGCCACTATACCGGCGGACTCACCACCTGGAGTAAAGGGTAATTCTGGTTGAAATTGATACAACCCCTGAATCATTAACACATCAGGAAAATTCACACTAGCTGCTTTATTTTCAATTAAAACATGTTCTGCAAGAACCTCTGGATCAGGAACTTCATTAACCTTTAATTTATCTGGCATACCTAATTCAACACACTGTAATGCTTTCATATTTTCTCCCCCAAAAGACTTAAATTATAGTTTTTAACAAATTCATTCATTTCTTCTTCGCTATTTCTATGCATTTTTTCTAGCTCTCCTAATGATAGCTCGGCCTCTTTTTTAATACTATCAATATATTTACCCTCTGAAGATTGTAGCTCTGAAAGATTTGATTTAGATTTCTCAATTCCATCTTTGTGAAATGAAACCTTTGGAAGCTCGCCTTTGGGCAGTTTTGTTACGTACTTAATAGCGTCATGAAATAAATCACTATCATTCATAAAATCAGCAATATTTTTTAGATTTTCAAGCATATCCTTTCTAGCATTTTTAATACTAACTTTATTTCCGTTAATATCTATTTTAGAGTTTTTACTTTTACCTTCATATATAGAAACCCTTTCATTTGAGTCTACTTCTTTTTTTTCTTCAGATGTCATTTTAGGGCTTGGCGATATTAAGCAGTATATAAGTATAAGATCAAGGAACCTTATATGATGCTTAGACATTCCGGTTATATCAGATGGGGAAATATCAACCCCCCTAATCTCTAGGTATTCAATGCCAAAATCTTTTAAAAGGTCGTATGGTCTTAAATTATTAGAAGCAGACCTTTTTGGTCTTATTGAATCATAATACTCATTCTCAATCTGTATAATGCCATCAGATATTTGATGGTATTCTCCATCCGAATCTAATAACCCCTTCTTTTTATAATTCTCGAAAGGAACCGTTATCGCATTTTTAATTTTTTGAAGAAACCCACTTAGTGAGTTGTATTTAATGTCTAAGCTTTTTTGTGCTTCGCTTTGGTATCCAATTTCACTCATTCTTAAAGAGGTTGCATTTTCCAAGTACAAATCATTTTTATTCAATTCATTAAGGCTGTGGCTTCTATTCTTTACAAAGGACTTATCAACCACATTCGTTTGACCAAATTCAGATAATACAAACCAAAATATTCTTTTAAAGTTTCTCATAAGACCAAGGTATGCTTCATTAATGCTTTTTTGGTCAGTCGAATTAATTAGGGTTGAAAAAGAATTCTGATTTATAGAAAAATTATAGTGCATCCCTGAAACACACTGCATGGTTGCACCGTATCTAACTTTCAAACCTCTTCTATAAACATGTTTTAATAAACCTTCACCCGACTGATGATAATATCCAATATTAATTTCAGATTCGTCTTTAATCTTAGGAGGCATAGAAAAAGGCCACAACATCTCATCATCTTCTATATTATTTGCAACAAAAACATGAAGGGAATACAAAAAGTCATACAGCTTATCAACATCTTCAAACGTTGGAGTTACTAATTCAACCTGCGCTTCTGAAAAGTCAGTTGTAATATATTTATTTTTTAATGCAGACCCTAAAGATTTTGGGTGTGATTTTTTAGAAATGAAGCCCTTTTTATCGACCCTAAAAAATTCTTTTTCGATTCCTCTTTTGATGACCAAGTCATTGAAGAACCCTTTATTTTTCAGATCATAGAGCCTATTTATTAATGTTTCATTTGTCATTAAATCCCGGACCAGCTTTGACTATTTCAGGTTTAACATCAAATTTTTTAAAGTTTTCTTGAAACTTTATAATTAGTTCATTTAGATATTTATTATATTCTTGCTTATCTTCCCACGTATTGATTGGGTCAAGTAAATTAGAATCAACTCCATTAACTTCTTTAGGAATGCTTAAATTAAGCCCTGGAATTGTCTCAGTTTCAACTCCATCAAGTTCTCCGTCTTGTATTGCATTAACAATTCTTCTAGTAGTTGGAATTTTGAACCTAGAACCCACGCCATATGGCCCACCAGTCCAACCTGTATTAACTAAATAGACTTTGGCACTAAAGTCTTCAACCCTTTCCATAAGCAGATCAGCATACACACTGGCTGGTCTAGGGAAGAAAGGAGCTCCAAAACATGTTGAAAATGTAGACTCAATATCAGACCCAGAACCCATTTCAGTAGAACCAACCTTAGCCGTATAACCACTGAGAAAATGATAAGCAGCACTTTCTTTAGATAAAATAGATACAGGAGGAATTAAGCCAGTTAAGTCGCATGTTAAAAATATTACAGTTTTTGGCTCTCCAGCTGCATTTGCATCGACTGCAGCATCGATATGAGACCTTGGGTAGCAACATCTTCCATTTTCCGACAGTGAGGTATTTGAGTAGTCAGGTTCCCTTGCATCGTTTAGGAAAACATTTTCGATAACACTACCGTGTTTAATTGCTTTAAATATAACTGGCTCGTTTTCTTCTGTGAGGTTAATTGTTTTTGCATAACAACCGCCCTCAAAATTAAAGACCGATCCAGGACTCCAGCCATGCTCATCATCACCAATCAATGAACATTTCGGATCAGCAGACAATGTTGTTTTGCCCGTTCCTGAGAGACCAAAAAATAATGCAACATCGCCATTTGTATTTACATTTGCTGAACAGTGCATTGGCAAGACTCCTTTCTCAGGAAGCAGAAAGTTTTGAACTGAGAACATAGATTTTTTCATTTCACCAGCATATTTCATCCCAGCAATAATCACTTTTCTTTTTGCAAAATTTATGATCACACAACTTTCAGAGTTTGTTCCATCTATTTCAGGCTTACATTCAAAGTTAGCAGCACTAATAATCTGCCATTCTTGTTTTGCAGATGGATTGTAGTTTTCGGTACATACGAATATTAATCTTGCAAAAAGAGAATGCCATGCTGTTTCAGTTTTAACTCTTACGGGTAAATAATGCTCATCATGAGAGCCAACATGAACTTTAGATGTATATCTATCTCTTTCAGCTAACCATGAATCAACCTTGTCCCACAATAAATCGAACTTATCTTCATCAAAAGGTTTATTAACATCGCCCCAGTCTATAAGATTATCAGTTCCCGGCTCTCTTACTATAAATCTATCATTAGGGCTTCTGCCTGTTCTTTTTCCTGTAGTTGTAGAGAAGGCTCCGTTGCTTGCAATAACTCCTTCGTTATTGTTAACAGCAGCCTGAATCAACTCTTCTGTTGAGAGCTCAAGCGTATGAGAGTCTTTGGTTTGATTATTCATGATTAAACTAACAAATATTATAGGTACTTGGGGGGAATAATTATATATTTAGAGGAGATAATTATGTACCTATAATATATTTATTTGTTAGCAATTACTCGAAATAATATGTAGTACATTAAAATTTAATTGCAGAAAAAAGTCAACAAACTTAAAAGATACAGTAGTTATAGTACTTGCAGAGGACTTTTTTTGTAGCTTAACTACAAAATATGCCAATATTAGCCTTTTTTGATTTTAAGAGCAGTAATTACTAAATATACAAAAAAGAAAATAAAAGCCCATTCCGCAAAATTAAACAAAATCCTCATCCCATCCTCTGCACAACTTGGCCCACCTTCAAGGGTTTTTTTTATTGCTGTAATAAT
>CESO01117751.1_pt1 | contig 11746 bp, 10 predicted proteins | sample 356341 | NCBI WGS metagenome assembly CESO01 (sample SAMEA2621812, study PRJEB7988) | marine metagenome | biome: marine biome (ENVO:00000447); feature: deep chlorophyll maximum layer (ENVO:xxxxxxxx); material: "saline water (ENVO:00002010), including plankton (ENVO:xxxxxxxx)" | depth 35 m
GGAAAGAGAAGTAATGGAATACGATGTAGTTATCGTAGGTGGAGGCCCTTCTGGTCTCAGCGCAGCAATAAAACTTGCTCAACTTTCTCAAGAAAATAATCATCCTCTTGAGATATGTCTGCTAGAAAAAGGATCAGAAATTGGCGCCCATATTCTTTCAGGTAATGTATTTCAACCAACAGCATTAAACGAACTTATTCCAGACTGGAAAGATAAAGGATGCCCTCTAAATGTTCCTGTAAAGAAAGATAAGTTGATGTTTTTATTTGAAAAATTTGGAATATCTATTCCATCTTTTGTTATGCCTCCAATGAATAATCATGGTAACTATGTTACTAGCTTGGCTAATCTTTGTAGGTGGCTCGCAACTCAAGCTGAAGGCCTGGGTATAGAAATATTTCCTGGTTTCCCTGCAAGTGAGATTCTTTATGAAAATGATAAAGTAGTTGGGGTTAGGACTGGGGACATGGGTGTAGGCTTGAATGGAGAAGAGAAACCTGGTTTTGAAGCAGGTATAGACATTAAAGCCAAATATACTATTTTTGGTGAAGGTTGCAGAGGACATCTTGGAAAACAACTTATTGCAAAATATGATCTAGACAAGGACAAAGACCCCCAACATTATGGAATCGGTTTCAAAGAAGTCTGGAAGATCAAAGATGAAATGCATGAAGAAGGACTCGTCATTCATACCAATGGGTGGCCAAGCGCTAAAAATACTCCCGCTGGTTCATATCTTTATCATGCTGATAACAACGAAGTATATTTAGGGTATGTGGTTCCTCTGGATTATGAAAATCCGTTTCTTAGCCCTTTTGATGAATTTCAAACATGGAAAACTCATCCCTCTATCCGTAAATATCTAGAAGGTGGAGAACGATTAACTTATGGAGCGCGGGCTCTTATTAAAGGTGGTCTTCAATCGCTGCCAAGTATGGAATTTCCTGGTGGTGTACTTGTTGGTGATAATGCAGGTACTTTAGTTTTCTCAAAAATCAAAGGTTCTCATACCGCGATGAAATCGGGCATGCTTGCTGCAGAAGCCATATTTAAGAACATTGAAACTAAGGGTGACTTGCAATTTAACGAATTAGTTAAATCTAGCTGGATTCAGACTGAGCTTTATAAGTCCAGAAACTTTGGTCCTATGTTTCATAAATTTGGAGCTTTAGTTGGTGCGGCGTTTAATGCTATTGATCAATTAATTTTTAGAGGCAAGCTGCCCTTTACACTTCGACACACAACCCCTGATTACGCTTGTATGAAGCCCGCAGCTGATATGCCAAGAATTGAGTATCCAAAACCTGATGGAAAGATCAGTTTTGATAAGCTCAGTTCTGTCTTCCTCTCCAACACCTATCATGAAGAAGACCAACCATGTCACCTAACGCTGAAAGACTCATCAATTCCAATACTTCAAAATCTTCCAATGTACGATGAGCCAGCACAAAGATATTGCCCAGCTGGGGTTTATGAGGTTGTTGAAAAAGACTCTGGTCCGGAATTTGTTATTAATGGGCAAAACTGTGTGCATTGCAAAACATGTGATATTAAAGATCCATCACAGAATATTACTTGGGTAACTCCAGAAGGAACTGGGGGTCCTAATTACCCAAACATGTAATGTGATACCAATGTAATATCATTTGGTCTAATCTCTTTTAGCTAGTAAAAAGATTTGAGATAGCTCATCAATATCTAGATGAGGACTTGCAGTAAAAGCTGAATCTTTTTCAAAAGTAAAGGGTTAAATACCTTTAAGTTCTTTATTCATATTGTTTGCCCAAGGTTAAAGTTACAATCAAAACTTTTAAGGATCAATCGGTCTGAGGAGCCGCCATCTTGTTTGAGTGCAATGTCTATTAATGAATAGTAAACAGAGCGAGATATAAATCCTTCAATATTATTTCTTACATGCACAAATGGAATATTTTCATCGCCTATTTTCCTAAGTTCTAATTTATGCTCATTATCTAAAGGTATGGATAAATCTAAATTTGTTTTTAAAATAATATTTTTTTGCTCTGAATCTATCTCATAATCAACTATCATGTAAGGAGCTAAGTCTACTATTACAGGTACCTTTTCAACTGGCGTGACCAAATAATAATTTCCCTGTTCAAGTTTTAAAATTCTAGAAAATAAGACCTTTAATGTCTTCCTGCCAATAATTGAGTCTTTATAAAACCAATTGCCTTCCCTATCAATTCTCATCTCGACGCCCTCACACAAATCTGGATTCCAAAGATGTACTGGTGGATATTTTTCCTCAATTGAGTTTACAGATTGCAGTAGATCAGAAAAGTCCATATAGAGTTTGCAGTAAAATTAATAATCCTAACCCAGCAATAAAGACTGCTGAAGCAAATTGGATATTATCAGAATGCTTATTAAATATATCACCCATTGAGTCATGTGTTAATGCATAAGTCACAAAGGAAAACCATGCTGCGGTAATTATTGGAAAATATAACAAGTAGATGATGGGCATTAACGAACTTGGATCAAGATTTATAAAAGAGAACAAAGATACAGTAAATAAAAACGCTTTTATATTTAATAAATTAGTTACTAAGCCAATAATAAAAGGATTTTTGAACAAGACCTTTGCCTCATCAGAATTAGGTGATTTATTTACAATAAAAAAGCTAATTCCTAGGTAAAGCAGATATAAAGCTCCAAAACATTTGATTAAAAACTTTGTTTCTTCAGAGCTATATATTAATAATGAAATTCCAGAAATAGCAAAAAAACAGTGTATAAATATACCAAAACCAATGCCTAGAGCTGTAAGAATTCCATGAGCTCTGCCTTTAGCGACTGATTGATGAAAAATAATGGCAGTATCTGGACCAGGTGACATTACGGCTAACAGATGAGCTAAAGCTGCTGAAATGAAGATCATGATGAAATAATCTCAGGCTCTATTTCTAACTCTATATTAAATTTTTCATATATCTTGGATTTTATTTGATTAAGAAGATTGATAACCTCATCAAATGATGCGCTACCATTATTAATAAGTACTAAAGAGTGATGCTCATAAAATTGCAAGGTATCTGGGATGCTTAAATCAGACTTAATAAGCTCTATGAGTCTGGCCGAGCTAAGCTTGGTATATTCATCGCCCTGATCCCAGCTATGACCATCTAAAAAGGCATGATCAAAATCATTAGTTCTGACTATGGGATTTTTAAAAATACTGCCTACATTAGGCGTTATCTTCGGATCAGGCAATTTAGAATTTCTAATCTCTTTCACAGATTCAGAAAGCATTCTTGGTGTTATAGATGATGCATCAATTGCATTATCTTTAAGAAAATTACTTAATGCTGGATAGCTAAGGATGGGTTTAAAGGATTCATTAAATATAAAATTGACCTTTAAAATAACAAAATCTTTTAATTTAAATATTGAATCTCGATATTTGAACTCACATTGATCGTTATTTAAAGTTTCAAGCCTTTTTGTTTTTAAATTAAAACATTCAATACTATTAATAAAGGAACTAATTTCAACTCCATAAGCACCAATGTTTTGCACTGGCGCTGCCCCAACAGATCCTGGGATATGAGTCAGATTTTCTATGCCATAAAGTTTATTTATCAAGCAATATTCAATTAAATCAGCCCAATCAACACCAGCTCCTACTGAAATGTAATCATCATTTATTTCTATATCATTGAAACAAACTTCTACAACTGTTCCATTAAAATAGTCGCCCAAAATAACATTTGTTCCTGCACCTAGTATCAATAGACGTTTATTATCTATGCTGTCGAAAACCGATAAATCACTGAGTGTTTTTATGTGAATAAAATTTTGTGCTTTTGCCTCTAAACCAAAAGAATTAGATATCATCATGATTAATCATTTGTGTTGGCAAAAATTATTGCAGCCTCTAGGTCTTCAGGAGTATCAATGCCAATTGGTGCTTCACATTCAAATTCTTCAACAATAATATTAAAACCATTATCTAAAAATCTTAATTGCTCTAATTTCTCTGATTCTTCGTTGTAAGTTGGCTTCAATTTACTTAAAGTTTGCAGAGTTTTATTAGTATAAGCATAAATTCCCAGATGCTTGAGGTTATCTCTGTAATCAGCTGTATTTTCGCTATGTATTAGAGAACGTGAAAAAGACATGGCTTCTTTTGCAATTGATCTTACAACTTTTACTTCATGAGGGCTATTGATATCCATTCCCTCTGAAAACTTAATACATGCAGTTGATATGGGTGCATCTATACTCAGTAATATAGGTAATTGATTGATGATTTGAACAGGCATAAATGGTTCATCTCCTTGCAGATTAACAATTGGAACATCATCATTTAGGTCAAGTATTCTTGCGGCTTCAGCAATTCTATCCATTCCAGAAATATGATTACTTGAAGTCATCACAACATTGGCATCACAGGACTCACAGTGATTTTTAATTTCACCACTGTCAGTTGCAATATATACATTTGATGCATTTGAGGAATTTGCTAGCTCTATAATCCTAGAGATGACAGTACGACCATTGATCATGGCCATGGGTTTATTGGGTAGACGCGTTGAACCAGCTCTTGCTGGAACTATAATAACAAAGGAATTAGTCATTAAGAGAAAAAATTCTATCCTCTAGCATTCTAGGTATATCATCCTCCACGGGAAAGCCGATATTGCATTGGCTGCACTCAAGGTGATCTTCTTTATCAATTAGTTTTGATTTACATCTTATGCATCCCATAATATTTAAAATGTCTTTATCTATCATTTAATTTTTCCTCGAGGCTATCAACAAATTGAGACTCTATTTTTGACTCAATACTTAGATACCAGATCTTTGAATTTTTAAAATGTTTACACTTAGCAGCATCCTTTTCAGTCATTAAGATGGGCAGATGATCAAGGTAATATAAATCCTTTTTATTATACTTATGATGATCAGGAAATGGATTCTTATCGAATTCGAAACCAAGTCTTAGCAATAAGTCAAAGAACCTGTTTGGATTTCCAACCCCTGCAATTGCGTGAACTTGATTATGCATAGGCCATTTATCAACTGAATACTCTTTTCCTGAATTTAAGTGTATAAATTTAGCAGGGCTGAGGGTCATTAGAATCTCATTACTCTCAGTTGGACCACCATTATTAACAATAAAATCTACTTCAGATAATCTTGACTTTGGCTCTCTAAGTGGCCCTGCTGGAAATGCCAAACCATTTCCAAGCCTTCTTGCACCATCAATTACAGCAATTTCAATATCCCTACCCATCGCATAGTGCTGCAATCCATCATCAGAAATAATGACATCAACATCATATTTTTCTTGAAGTTTTCTTGCTGCCCTAGATCTATCTTTGTCTATAAAAAATGGAATATTTAGTTTAGCTAAAATTTGAGCTTCATCACCAGTTTGTTTATAAGTAACATCAGGAGTAACCTCAAGAGTTCCAGAATACTTTCCACCATGCCCCCTGCTTACCAAACCAGGCTTGAAACCTCTTTTTGTTAGCTCACTTGCAATAAATTTAACTAATGGTGTTTTTCCTGTACCACCCATTGAAATATTACCAACGACAACAACAGGCTTGGGAGAATTCCATACCTTTCTAGGATTTTTAATATAAGAGTTTCTTCGAGCCTTCACTAACCGGGAAAATAAAAAAGTCAAAGGGACTAAAAGATACAACCAAAAACTTTTGTTGTACCAAGCATCAATTAAGTAGCCTTGCTGAGTTGGCTCTTCTGTGAATGTTGGCAAATAATCCTGACTTGAAGATTTGCTAGATAGCTTTTTTGGATCTGCAGAGTCATGAAATTTATTTTGATATAGGCCCTTATAAATACCATCTTGGTCCAATAACTCATCATGAGTTCCTGATTCGGCAACTGAACCATTATCTAAAACTAAAATTTTATCTGCATTTTCAATAGTTGAAAGTCTATGCGCAATTACGATCGTTGTTCTATTATTTATTAATTTCTCAATGGCCTCTTGCACAATTAATTCGGACTCATTGTCTAGAGCTGAAGTGGCTTCATCCAAAATAATAATAGGTGAATCTTTATAAAAGGCTCTTGCAATTGCTAATCTTTGACGTTGGCCACCTGATAACAAAACACCATCATCGCCTATTTCAGATTTAAAACCTTCGGGCAGTCTTGAGATAAAATCATTACAGCCAGATATTGTAGCTGCTTCTTCTAATTTTGCTCGATCAATATCACTATCACCGTAAGCAATATTTTTTTCAATGGTGTCGTTAAATAGAGTTGGTGATTGATTAACGATTGAAATAGACTTTCGGAGGTGTGACAGCTGATAATCTGAAATACTTACGCCATCAATAAAGATTTTCCCTGAATAATTAGAATAAAATCTTGAAATCAAATTAGCAATTGTTGATTTACCTGATCCAGATTTTCCGACAATGGCAATTGTTTCATTTTGGATAATTTCAAAATTTAAATTATCTAAAACAGATTCTTTGGAGTTGTAAGCAAAAGAAACGTCTGAAAATTTAATATTTCCTACAATTACTGAGTCTAAATCACCTGAGTCCTCTTCTTCTTTTGCATCCAATTGGTCAAATATTTCTACTGCTGCCGCTAGCCCTTTTTGAATTACAGCATTTATATTTGAAAGCTGCCTAATCGGCTTCGCCATTAATCCTGCGGCAGTTATAAAAGCAACAAAATCTTCAGCGCTTAGCTCAATCCCAAGTTGTGAGCCTAATGCAAAATAAGCAACAATAGATAATGAAACTGAAACAAGTAGTTGGATTATTGGTGTTGCTAAATTACTAGTTGCTTCAAGTTTTAAATTTTGATTTTTATTTGAAGCATTGGCAGCGAAAAATCTATCCTTTTCATATTTTTCAGCATTAAATGATTTAATTTCCAAGTTTCCGTCAACAGCCTCAGATGCAAGATGAGTTACATCACCCATTGCTGTTTGAATTGTTTTTGCTAATTTTCTTAATCGGCGACCAGCAACATACACTATCAAGGCTATGAACGGAGTGGTGATTAACAAGAGGAGTGTTAACTTCCAATTTAGAGTAAGCATATAAGCTAATAAGCCAACAAGCAGAAATCCTTCTCTTACAAAAGTCTTAATAGCATTTGAGGCAGCGCCTGAAACTTGAGTGGTGGTAAAGGTAATTCTATTAATTAATTGACCGGATTGATTTTGATCAAAGAAATTCTTAGGAAGATTAATCAATTTTGAAAATAGCTCAGATCTAAGATCATGCACAATGCCGAAACCAACTCTTGACATAAAATAGTTTCCAATAAAAAAGCCTAAACCTCTTCCAATTGCTATAAAAATCAATGCTAGAACAAGGTATATACTGAAATCATCTTGATCAGAATTAATATATTCAATAATTCTTCTTATCCACTCAACAGCTGCAATATCTGCAGATGCAAAAAGAATAAAACCAAAAATACTTAAGATAAATGAAAATTTAAATCTAAATGTGTACGAAAAAAGTCTCTTTAAGGGATTCATGACTAATCAGTATAAGTTTTAATCTGTATGTTTTGAAATCCCAACTGTTGCAAACCATCCATTAGGCTTATGACCCACTCATGATAGGCCTTGCTCTCAATCGATAGAATGATAACCTCCGTTTTAGAAAAGGTTGCAGCAACTCCAGCCATGAATTTATCAATCTCTGATATAGAGAATTCATTATTATTTATTATTAGTATTCCGGATTCTAATAGAATTATATTTTGAGAGTTGTTTGAAAGAGCTGAGGCGAATGATTCTGACTTAGGAAGATCCAAAGTTAGATATTGGTTTGTTTCAATTTTTGAAGTAACAACAAAGAAAATAACTAGCAGAAAAACAATATCAATCAAGGGAGTAATTTCGATTGAAAGAACTTTTTCTTTATTGTTGTTAAATTTCATTTTTTATAAAGAAAGTCTAAAAAAATTGATGTGTTGACTTGCAAGACTGACATTAGAATTATGGTTTTTTGCTCAAAATATCTATAAAAAACTATAGCTGGTACTGCAATAATCAACCCAAAAGCAGTTGTGATTAAAGCCTCTGAAATTCCAGCCGCAAGTAAATCTGTATTTGCAGATCCATTGACATCAATATTGCTAAAAACGGTTATCATCCCTACAACAGTTCCCAAAAGTCCAAGCAATGGACTGATGCTCGCTATAGTGCTTAACATTGACAAATTTCTTTCAAGGAGTAATTTAATCTCCGAAGCTTTCTCTTCAGCTTTTATTTCAACAAAATCTCTAGAATGCAAACGATATTGATAGCAATGCTGCAGTAAGTCACCCAATTGAGATGATGCTGCAATTTCTTCTTGATTTTGAATATGAAAAGAATCCTTTTGGATTAAATTTTGTGCTTGTCTTAACAATCCTTTTGGAGCAACCAACCTTCCCTGTAAAAACCATAGTCTCTCGAGTACTATCGAAATAAGTAAGATAGAGCAAACAAGCAAAGGCCAGATAAACCATCCGCCTGATATTAATAAATTATTCATTTTATGCTGACTTTAAGTCTCCATTCTCAATGCGAAATACTGTGTCCAGTTTACCAGCATAGTTTAAATCATGAGTTGCAATCACAATACCTATGTTATGGTTTTTAGCTAATTTAATAGTTAAGTTTTGAATCACTTCAGCATTTTCTTGATCTAAATTACCAGTTGGCTCATCCATCAGTACGAACTTTGGCTCATGTACTACTGCTCTAGCAATTGCAACGCGTTGCCGCTCACCACCTGAAAGCATATATGGGTACTTATTTTGCAATCCAGCAATTCCAAGCTCATCAAGAATCTGAATAGTTCTTTTAGAATTTTCATCAACCTCTTTATCATTGGCAATCTTAAAAACTAAATTACAATTTTCAAATACAGTTAGATCATCTAACAAGTAATGAAATTGGTAGGCATAACCAAATAAACTCCCTCTCATTGAATTAAAATTTTTTGCATTATTAAGGGATAAATTAATATCGTTAAAATAAATATCACCATTGTCAGGTACTTCCAATCCGGCAAGAATTTGTAAAAGTGTTGTTTTACCACTTCCGGAAGAGCCAATAACCCCAATCAACTCTCCCTCAGAAATAGAAATTGAGATATTTGATAGAACCTCAGTTTGATGATCACCCGATTGATAAGTTTTGCTGATGTTTGAGGCTGAAAGTTTATTCATGACGCAAAATAGTTACGGGTTTTAAATTTGCTGCTCTGGCTGCTGGAAAATATGAAAATATTAAACTCATTCCAAGCACAGAAAGACATATATAAATGAGTTGAGTGAATCGAAATTCGTATGGGAAATAATTGATAAAATAACTGTCCATTAAACTTCTGTTGCTAAAATTTTCTATGATATTAATGAGCTGATCTATGTTTGGAGTTACCGCAATACCTATCAACAAACCAATAAATGTACCCAAAAATCCAATAATTAAACCTAGGTTTAAAAAAATAAATGTAAGTTGAGTTTTTGAACAACCCATTGTTTTTAAAATTGCGATCTCTTTTTCCTTTGTTTTAACCGTCATTACAATGGTTGAGAGAATATTAAAGGCTGCTACTGTAATGATCAAAAAGAGCATCAAGCTTATTAATCTTTTTTCTAATTTTATAGCTTGAAATAATGTTCCATGGGTCTGCTGCCAAGAAGTGAAATAATATTGATCTTCATTAAGGTAGGGTTGAGCTAATAAATTAAATCCAAGAGAATTAGCATTAAATAAATCATCAGTTTTCACTCTGATGCCTTGAGTAGCATTTTGGGGAAGATTTAAAATATTAGCTGCTAAATCATGATGAATTAAAACAAGTGACTGGTCTAATTCAGCTTTAAGTTCAAATATACCAACAATCTCTAATGAGATAGATCTTGGAAAAGTACCTAAAATAGAGGAGCGCAGATTAGTTGTTGTTATATTAACTACATCGCCAACTTCTATTCCTAAATATCTAGCTAACCAAGCACCTACTATCACTCCTTTTTTTGAAGAAATGTTATTTAATGAGCCGCTGATCATATACTGTGGAAGGATAGACATAGATTCTTCTAAGTCGGGTTTAATTCCTGTCACAAAAACACCTCTTGATCTATTTTTAGCGCTCATTAATCCCTGAGTTTCAATATAAGGGCTTGCACTGATAACATCATCTGCACTTCTTAATTTAGGAATCAATTCATCATAATTGATAAGATTTTCATTAGAACGAATGATCAATTGAGGAACCACACCTAGAACCCTTGTTTGCAATTCTTTTTCAAAACCATTCATAACAGATAGGACGATCACTAAAGCCGCAACTCCAAGCGAAAGACCTGCAATGGCCATCAAAGAAGTAAAGGATGCAAATGCACCCTTCTTTGAACGAAAATACTTGTAGCCCAAGTAAATAGGCAATGAGTTCATAGCACTTAGGTTATCTGCTTGAGAACCTTTTCAATATCACCCTTATATGGCGGACGAATTGCAGATAGTAGTTTGTCAAACCTCGAACCAATTTGCTTATATACAGCTTTTGCATTACTGAAAGTTTTAAAGCCCTCTTCACCATGATAGCTGCCTATCCCAGATGGCCCTACGCCACCAAAAGGAAGATCTTCTTGCTGAATGTGACCCAATACATCATTAACAGTCACTCCACCTGATGAGGTTCTTGTAAGAACACGCTCTTCTTCATTGTTGTTAGATCCAAAATAATATAAACCTAAGGGTTTATCATTTTTATTTACATACGAAATAGTTTCGTCAATCTCGGAAAATTCTTTAATAGGTAGTAAGGGGCCAAAGATTTCTTCTTGCATGATTTCCATGTCATCAGTAGGGTTCATTACAAGTGTAGGGGGAATCTTAAATGCTTCTTGTTGTGAAAAATCCTCATTAGCAGGATTTATTTCATCAATCTGAGCACCCTTTTCTTTTGCATCAGTTAACAAGCCTTGCAGGCGGTCAAAATGTTTTTGATTCACTATAGAAGTATAGTCATCATTATGTTTTAAATCGGGATAGAAATCGGCAACTGCATCTTTCATCCCTGCAACAAGTTCATCTTTTTTGTCAGAATGCACCATTACATAATCTGGAGCTAAGCAAATTTGACCGGCATTCATAGTTTTACCTAACATAATTCTTTTAGCTGCAATAACACTATCAGCAGTATTGCTAACAATAACTGGTGACTTACCACCAAGCTCTAGTGTAACTGGGACTAAATTCTCAGCAGCAGCTCTCATAATATGTTTAGCAACAGCTCCACTGCCTGTATATAAAAGATGATCAAATTTTTGTTGAGTAAATGTTGCGCCGACATCTGGACCGCCTAAAATGGTTGCAAATTCTTCCTCATCAAAAACACTATCACATAGCTCTTTCATAAGTTGAGATGATTGCTCGGTATATTCACTTGGTTTATGCATAATTTGATTACCAGCTGCAAATATTGATGCAGCAGGAGAGAATGTTAAGAACATAGGAAAATTCCACGGTGATATCATTCCAACTGTTCCGAGAGGCTCATAATTAACAGAGGCTTTGGCACCCAAGAGACCCAATGGAAAATTTGCTTTTCTTTTTGATCCAGACATCCATTTTTTTAAATTTTTCTTTGCGTATTCAATGCTTGGAACAATTGTGTAGACATCAGTTGCCATTGATTGATTTTTAGACCTCACTCCAAAATCTTCGTTGAGAGCATCTACTATTTTATATCGATTTTCCATAACTAAAGACTTC
>CESO01109744.1_pt1 | contig 11743 bp, 8 predicted proteins | sample 356341 | NCBI WGS metagenome assembly CESO01 (sample SAMEA2621812, study PRJEB7988) | marine metagenome | biome: marine biome (ENVO:00000447); feature: deep chlorophyll maximum layer (ENVO:xxxxxxxx); material: "saline water (ENVO:00002010), including plankton (ENVO:xxxxxxxx)" | depth 35 m
TTTGAATTTGAATTTGTTATTTGTTTTGATTGGATATTTTCTAACCTAATAAGACCTCTGTAACTTGTATATCCTAACATCCCAATAAACAATGTCCCAAGTATTGATGATGGTATTTCGCCATTAAATAAAAATGATATTCCAAAAAGCATGAGTGGAACAAATACAAACACGTATGCTGTGTAAAAAACGCTAAACCAATTGTAGTGAGTAACTAAATTTCCTAACCGTTTTGCTCCCTGGATAGGTAAATTTCTAATTCTTTTAATAGGGTAAAAAACCATTACTCCAGTTGCATTAAAAATAAAATGGCATACAGCAATTTGAACAGAATTACGAGACTCTGTTACTAGCGAAGCCATAAATGCCGTGCATGTTGTTCCCAAATTTGCACCCAATGTTAATGGAAGCATTTGCTCAAGGCTTATAATTGAAAGCCCCACAAGAGGAGTCAGTGTCGATGTGGTAATTGAACTTGACTGAACTGATATTGTTAGCAGCATACCAAATAATATGGATAAAACCCCATTTTTTGTTATTGTGTTTACAAGAAGATCAAGAATACGACCACGACCACGACCTTGAAGTACAATAGTATGTAGGGTCTTTACAATTTTATATAAGGCTACACAGAGAATTCCAAGTGACATAATCAATGCAACAATACCACCACCAGTATCACCTAATTCTGAAAAGATTCCTGATTTTATAACATCTCCATTTTCATATTTGTCATTCCATTTTGTAAGCGTATAACATTCATCATGATCAAGATTCCAACATCCTGTGGTATCGCCACCTTCTGGTATTGTTGTATTTGTATCTAACAAACATGAAACACAGCCCTTTGCATTTGCCGAAATAATTTTTTTATCAATGCTAATAAACATTTTAACAATAGGTGCTACAATAAGTTTCAAAGGGGATTTAAATTTCAAACCTTTAAGGTCAAAAACAGAAGTAGTTATACTATCAGAAACTGTTTCCAAAAAAGGAGCGCCTAATGCCCCAGTTATAATTTCAAAAGGGAGCATGGTCCCTACGCATATCAAATTAAAGATATCATGAATAGTTGCACCAGAAAAGGCCCTTTTAAATTCATCTATATTACCAACATGTCCATGCGAAACGATAGTGTTGGTAACAGAAGTTCCAATATTAGCACCCATAATTAATGGTATTGCTTGTTGAGTATTTACCAAATCAGCACCAACCATTGAAACTATAATTGAAGTCGTAGTACTACTTGATTGAAGCATAACAGTTACCAAAATACCTACAATTAATCCAGCAATTGGATTATTGATTTCCTTAAATAATTCACCTATATTTTTACCACTTAATGCTTTGAATGCAGAACCCATCATGTCTAATCCAAAAAGAAATGCATATAAAGAGGATAAAATAATAAAGGTTCTCCAAGCCATTAATTGTTTTGTAACGATCTCTTTTTCTGAAGTTGTTGTTTCTCCAAGTCGTTCAACAATTTGTGTCGTTCTTTCTTCGATTTTGCTTATTTCTGTAATTTGTTCTAACTGGTGCGTAATTCCAAGTTTTGTTTGTAAATAGTCATTTATTTCTTGATTCGACCATTTTTTTGAAGGAGAACCAGGAAGAATTTGGTGTAATTCAAAATCCTGTTGTTTTTCTTGAAAGTTAATTAATAACCCTTCACATTTTTTAAATACATTTTCAATTCGCATTACGTCAAATCGGATAGATTTTTCTTTAAGAGTTTCAAATATTGATAATAATTCCTCTGAATTATAAAATTCTTGTGAATTCAAAACAATATTATGATCAGTATGGGTAATATCGTTACACACATTAAAGGCTTTTTTATTGCGTTTTTTTATAATTTTAATTAATGCAATAACATTTAATAAAATAAAATGTCGGAATTCATCGATTTTGTTATAAAAATCTTGTATTAATTTTTTTATTTCTTGCTTATCATCATCAGTTAATTCATTATCCATTGATATTACAATATCATCTAACTCAGATGATAATAAACCAATATTTTCTTTATAAAATTTATTAATTTTATCTAGTTCTTTTTCCAAAAACAAATCAAAACTCCTAAAAATTTCTTCATTATCACTTTCCAAATTGAATTCTTCTCCCCGAATTATAAACTTAAGTGATTTATAATCAAGATACTCGTTTTTCCATTTGGAAATACGTTCATCTTGCAAATCTTTTCCGAATTTAACCATTAGTTATAGTGGTGTATATTTTTTAGATTTTAAATAATTTTATTAAAATCTAAAATTTAACGGCTTGTGGAAAATCAAATTTTACAAGATTATCGCTTGCATCCTTTGCATCCACGTTTACATATTTTAAATAAGGATTATTATCGTCTACCGTATTAAATAATTTGCCTTCCGGGTCAATAAAGGTGTTATTTGCGGTTCCATCAATAGCATTGTCTATATCCGGCGCTGCAATCTCACGTGTGACAACTAAGTTTTGTCCATTTAGCGCAAGAGTGGTATATTGACTTTCACTGTTCTTTTTATGAAATGAATTTGAATGTGTGCACGGAACACACTCGTGTTTTCCTTTGGATAACGAAAAAAGTGTGTCGTAACTGCTTGTTTGTGTTACCTGTGTTGAAGTGAATTTAACATTTCCGCTGTAATCATTTTTTTCATTATGTTCGGTGGCTTGTTGTTTCATATGCTGAAAATTTGTTTTGTCTTTTCTTTGACGTGCGACATCACTGCCTGACATATTAGGATGTAAACTTCCAAATGCTTTTGCGGCCATGGTCTTCTTAATGTATATATATATAAAAAATTGATGTAAATCAATCACTATTAGATATAAATAAGGCTAAACTAAAATGACCAAATTCTCTTTCAATCCTTTCTCGTGTTTTTCAGGTTGCACTAGTAAACCAATCCAAAAAGAAGATTCCGTTGTATTTTCACCACTAACACTAGGTGTTAAATATTCGGAAACTATACCATTTGTTCCTCCAGTAGAAAATGGTTATATTGTAAAAGTTTATGATGGAGATACCATTACTTTGGCAACTCGACTTCCCATTGTTCCTCTTGATAAACAACCGATCTATCGGTTTTCAGTTCGTTTGAATGGCATTGATACGCCAGAAATCAAAGGTAAAGATCACGATGAAAAAACTGCTGCTGTAAGAGCGAGAGATTTCCTATCACAACATGTTATGAATAAAATGGTTACTCTTGAAGATGTAAAACTAGAAAAGTATGGTCGTCTTTTGGCAACAGTTATTAGCGATAAAGGTGATAATATGAATAAACTTATGATAAAAAAAAGGCATGCTGTTGCATATGATGGTGGTACGAAAAAGTCTCCAGTATCGTGGCAACGATACTATGATACTGGAAAGATAGAGTAATTAGATATTTTGAAATCTTAACTTTCATAAATGCAAGTAAAATCAAGACAAAACGAATAATCCATGCTATTCATATTAATATTTCTTCCATATTCGTCTAAGAGTTGAATATGCAATTTTTGAATATCTACTGGTCCAAAATAATTGCGGGTTTTTGTAACCATATCATTGTTGTTTATCGAGTTCATGGCAAAAGCATCTTCTTTTATTGATATTCTACCTAAAATATTTTTTCCAAGGAGCGACGATGTAAAGGCAGAAGCAAAATAATCGTTAACATTATTGTTATAATCATCAACAGAAAGAAAGAGATACCGATTACCCTTAAAATCACATAACCCTTCAGAAGCATAAGAGAGACTACCTGTATATTTACTTACCCGAAATCCTAATACCCATCCTAATTTTAATTGAACTGGATTTGACTTATCTTCCGAACCATCAGATGTTACACCAAAATCTAACGTTAAACTAGTTATTGTACCTGTGCTTTTTTTGGCTATGATTGTTTTTTGTGATGTATCATCAATAGACATTATTATTTCAGAATCTAATCCTACCTTTGGAAGTGCGACATCATTTACATAGGCTACAAACTGGGCTTTTGTATAATTTCCATCAGGAATAGTAACAATCTTGTTGGAAACAGCATTAGTACTAATCGAAAAATAATTATTATCAAGTCCTCTACTTATTGTGTAAAATGTATTTGGTAATTCAATAGAGCGTAAATGTATGGCAAGAACATTTTTGTATGTGTTTGGAAGCGTTAAATGAATATCAGTGCTGCTTGTGCTGTAATAATTTTCTCTAAATTTGGTATCAATATTTAAACTTTTCACTATGATATTCTTGGCTATCGGATTTACAACACCTCCAACAGCAGATACTTCATATGTGGCCATGGGTCTAGATTGGTCTTGTTTATTTGTTGTTTCAACATTATTTATTCCAGATGTATTTTTTTGTGTTAATAATTTTTCTTGTTCAGTTACACCTGTTTGCAAAGAAAACAGTAAATTTTGCTGTACACTATTAATAAATTCAGAAACAGACTGTTTATCTTGCGAACCTAAACTTCCATCGCTTAAAATTTCATCCTTTAATCTGGAACAATTTTGCATGACCTGATTATTGTTATATGGATATGATAAATTAACTAGATTACATAATTCTTCGTTTGAATAATTGTTTACATCTAAGTTCATCGAGTTGTTCATTTTATTTAACTATATATCTTAAATTTATTTTATTATAAAATAAAATAAATAATGATTGTTTCATTATGTAATATGGAAGAAAATACCATCATTAACAAACAAATTACTGAAGAAAGTTTGAAAGAAGAAGAAAAACCTGATATATCAAATCCATCTAAAGAAGAATTTCAAACCTACATTGACCAACGACCTTACCTAGTAATGTCCCCTGATTATTCAGTTCGATTATACAAATCAACAAGAGAAATCTCTCGCGAAATCTTGGTTGATTTTTCTACTATCTCAAGAAAAATAAAAGATAGTTTGTTAAATGACTGCTATTGCTGTTCAAAAACTACTGGATTTATTTACTATATTCGCAAATTAGAACTATAATCCACAAAATTGAAAATATTTTAATATGAGTTGTTTAAAGGCATAAAAGTAACAAATACAATAATGGCTTGTACAACTGTTTCAGCACCAATTGATATTGAACAGATTCATGGACAGGATGATGATTTTGCAAAAATTACTCCTGAGAATCGCTACAAATATGAAAATCTTGTCTTCGCTATCCTGAAATGGATAATGGATATCGAAGAAAAAAACAAAAATTCTAAGAATAATATTAATATGAAAAAGGAATTTCATCGTTATTTTGCTAGGATTTCCAGAGAAGTAACCAAAAGAGATAAGATTTTCATTAAAAAAACTTTGGTAATTTACATTTATCGTCGCCTTATCGAGGAAGGTAAACTCGAAAGTCATCCTCTCATGTGGCAACTTATTCAAAAGCGTTCTAGAAATATTTCAGGCATTACTTCAATTACTGTTCTAACTTCTCCTTTTCCGGACGGACAAAAATTTAGTTGCAAACACAACTGTTATATGTGTCCTGCTGAACCAGGACAACCTCGTTCTTATCTTACCAAAGAGCCGGCTGTTAGTAGGGCTACTCGAAATAAACATGATGCTATTTTGCAAATAACTGACCGCCTCAACAGCCTTCTTGCATGTGGTTGTGAGATTGATAAAATCGAAATTATTATTGAAGGTGGAACATACACAGAATATCCTGTTGAATATTTGGAACGATTTCATCGGGATTTGATTTATGTGGCTAATACGTATTTTGACCGTGAAAAGCGTGATAAATTGACTATTAATGAAGAGATTATGGAAAATCGTAGTGCAAAAATTAAGATTATTGGCATATGCATTGAAACACGACCAGATGCACTTGGTGAAAGCAATAATGGAAAACATTGGTTGCGAAACTTTCGCGAGTGGGGTGTTACACGTGTTCAAGTAGGAGTTCAATCTCTTGATGATAATGTTCTCTTGAAAATTAATCGTGGTCATACGGTTAATGACGCGATTAAGGGAATATATCTTCTTAAAACGCATGGATTTAAGGTTGACATTCATATGATGCCTGATCTTCCAGGTGCTACACCAGAAACTGATAAGATGGGATTTCATAAACTGTTTACCAGTACGCTATTTCGTCCTGACCAAGTAAAGGTTTATCCCAATGAAGTAGTTCCTTGGAGCGTTCTTAAAAAAATGTATGACCGCGGAGAGTATGTTCCTTATGCTGAGAAAAACCAACGGGATATAATGGACGTAGTTAAATATGCTATTGAAAATTGCCCTCCGGATATTCGGTTTCCAAGGGTAACGCGAGATATTCCAACTGAATACATTTCAGCAGGAAACGAACATCCAAATTTGCGTCAAATGGCTGAAAAGGAGTTGGTTGATGAAGGAAAGCATATCAATGAAATCCGATTTCGTGAAATTGGACGACATCCGGAGTACAGCCTAGAAAACGCAAAATATAGAATTCGCGAATACCCTTATACTGGAGGAAACAAGGACTTCTTTATCTCACTGGAAAGCCCAGATGAAAAAGTAATCTTTGGATTTCTGCGACTTATGCTTCCAAATATTGTTCCTTCTGAATGGATTAAAAATCCTAATAACAGTTGGTTTCGAGACTTTTATCAAGTATTTCCTTGTCTCTACAAAAAGGGGCTTGTTCGGGAACTACATGTTTATGGAAATGTAGTTCCGGTAGGGTATAATAAAAAAAAAGAAATCCAGCATAAGGGTGTTGGGCGAACACTCCTTAAAATGGCTGAATGGATTACATATACTGATAGCAATTGTTATGATGGTATTGCTGTTATTTCTGGAATTGGCGTTATGGATTATTACTCTAAAAATGGTTATCATTATGATGATACTTACATGATTAAAAAATTTCGAACAAATTTTACACATGTTGTTCCTACTGGTATTCTCGCTATAGTTGTCTCTAATGTAATATTGCCTGCCAATAATATTTGTTCAATTGAGAGTATGAAATATATTAACCTCTTCATGGGTTTTATTATTATCATTAGTATGTGCACATTTTACTATCTTCGTAATTACAGTATTATCGCCGGTTCTTTTAACTTTGTAACCTCTAGCAATTAGCACTATTCTTTCTCGTCCATAAGAAGAACAGCCATAGCACTGTAATTATGAAGATCAATTAACGTATCTCTGAGACTTTCATCATTTACCATAGTAACCCCTTTTTTAGTGATATTTGAAAGACGCTGAATTTTATCTCCCATGCGCACAAGAACTCCAATAGGACCATAGTTTGCAAAGGCATCGCCATAATCCGCATTTTTTCTTTTAAAAAGTTCAAGACCTTCTTGTTGAACTTGTGAAAACTGCTCTACTCGATTAGTCTGGTGTTGTTGGTCTTTGCTAGACATTTTATTTATTTATAATTGACTTATAACGTTATTTATAAGTCAATTTTCAAAGTTTAACAATTGCAATTTCCACTATTTACAATTGTTCTTCTGCCAGATTGTTTGCGTAATAATCCACCCTTTTTACGAGCCAAATAGCGTTCATATGAGCCATGCTTTACATCAACACCAACTGCTTTAGTTATAGGGTCAACCGAACTTTGTGTGCGGTCACTGGGACCGTTGAATTTGTCTCCACTTCTACTAACATTAAGTGCCGCTAAATTCATAGAGTATAATGAGGAAGAAACTCGGACAGTATTCTCAATACGTTTATTTGTGATGTCAGTATAGGAAGTAACAAGACTAGATGTCGATTCACAACCACAAGTTTTTCTTGAATTCGATGTCATAATATAGATTAACCATATATTAAAAAATTGAATTATTATTTATTTATTTGCCAGTGTATAAAATAAACAATGTATACCTGCACATACTGTAAGAAATCCTACGTTAAAAAAGGATTTTATGACAGGCATGTGAGGTCATGCGAAATGTTACATGTATCTAGAAAAGATAGAAAGGAATTGCTAGAAACACTAAAAGAAACTCCAAGCATCAATGACATGTATATGCTGTTTCATACACTATCACAAAAAGTGTATAAGTTGGAAGAGGAAGTTGATACTATGAAACGTTATATTACTAACAGCCAAAAGAAAATAAGTGTTCTAGATTGGCTTAAGAATAGTTTTGGTGTACCAAATACACCATTTGATATTATTATGGACACAAAGAATATAATTGTTACTGAAGAACATCTTAAATTTTCACTAGAAAATTCGGTTGCAGACGCAGTAATTGAAATATTCAAAGAAAAATTTAAAGGAAACTGGGATGAACTTGCCATCGAATCAAAAACACCACCGCCTATTATTTCATTTCAGCATTCATCAAAGGTGTTTTATATTTATAGCGAAGAAAGTTGGAAGCGATATAATTATCCTGAATTTGAAGGATTGTGTTTGTATATCATTCGACAACTAAAAGAACTATTTGCACCTTGGTGGATGAGTGTTATTCAAAGTGCAATGAGTAATCCTGAATATTTTAAGGAAATTAAAACAAAAACAAAGGCATTCAATACCACAACAGACGATAAGAATATTACGAAAACAGTTCGTAATATTCGTATGAAATTATTTAAATTTTGTAAGGTAACAATCCCCACATTTATTGAAAAAAGTGAAGAAAGAAGCAACGATGTAAAGGAGAATGTAGATGATAAGATACCAGTTACGTGAAATATTTTGCAACAAATTCGTCTTTAGTATAGGTTGGTACACCCATTTTTTTTGCTTTCTCTACTTTATCGCTAGTAGCAAGTTCTTTATCAGCGTAAATAAGAGCAAATGTCTTTTTTGATACTGAACTTCCGAAGATACCTCCCATATCTTCTATTTTCTTAATCAAATCCTTATCTCTAGTTCCAGTCATATAGAACTTCTTTTCAAATAATGGATTAGATTTATCTATTGGTTTTTCATCTTTTTCCTTTTGTTTGTTTGTAATTTTATACATAAGATCTGCCTCTTTCATAAATTCCATGAATTGTGGGATATAATTTACAAAGTCCTGGGCTGTTTTTTTAGCAAATCCCTTTAAAAGGAGCACCTTTTCAATTTTGGCAGCCGGTTCTTCCTTTGACAACAAAATGTCAGGATGCTCTTTTAAAATTGCATCAATACGTCGTTGTCCCATGCCTCGACCAAAGACATTTGTATTAGCCATTAGTTTTGAGAGTTTGACAGATTCTAGTTTCTCTCGAATCCCTTCATAAATCTTAGCAGACATCTTTTTTTTAAAACCTTCTACCTTAAGGAAATCTGATTCGCTCATTTTCAATATTTTTGGAACACTATCAAACCCACCCTTCATTAGTCTATGAACATTTCCGGGACCTAATCCAACGACATCCATTCCGGTAAAGAATCCAATGATATTTTTTTCCTTTACAATTTCATTATCTTGTGCATCAATTAGCATAATGTCTACGTTAGTAGCATTCCATTTGTAACTATCAATGGGAGGCATTTTGGCTTCATCGGCTGGTGTTAACACTCCCATAATATGGGGAATAACATCGCCACTTCTAACTAATTGAATTACGGCTCCTATTCCAATCTTATTATCCCTAACAAACGCACCATTAAATGCTGTTGCATATCTAATCTCGGCGCCACCAATAAATATTGGCTCGATGCGAATACGCGGCTTTAAATACCCGTCTTTGCTAGGTGTCCAAATGACGTCAAGAACCTTGGCTTCAGCCACTTGATCTGAAAGAACCATCTTAAAAGCAAATGCATGCTTGGGATTTTTCTTTGTTCGTTCGTAGATTTCATCATTAGCCACAATAATACCATCAATTTCATATTCGTATTTGTCTTCTTTTGCAATAGGACTTTTTTTATCGCTTTCCGCATTTCTCCATGCAACCAATAATTCTGACAATTCTTGGTTTGTAATATCCTTTTTTGTCGAATTTCTAACTGGTATTACGTTATTTTCTTCCATAAATTTCATTTGTTCGCTTGGTTTAAGAGATGGTTTAATTACTTCGTATCCTACAAAGTCAATATCCTGATATTTTGTTTTTCCGCTCTTTTTGGCGTTGATAACGCCGCCTACAAAATTACGAGAGTTTGCGAAATCGGCTGCATATTTCGCTTTAAATACGGATTTCTTAATAATAAATTCTCCTCTAATAACAACACCCTTTTGGGTAAGAGGAGGCAACTCAAGATAAGGAATAAGATAACTAACATCTTGTCCTACACTGCCATTCCCACGTGTGTACAATTTGGGTGTATCTCCTTCACTCGAATACATTCCGCTAATACCGTCTAATTTTGCCGACATCACATATGGTCCTTTGTATGTTGATTTCCACTTACCAAGTTCTTTGGTATCAGGTTTAATTTTGTCCATAGAAGCCATAAAGTAAGGAAGTGTAACTTTATTTTTCTCAACCGGAGCACCGATGTCTTCGATAACTTTATTTTTGGGAAATTTGCGCTCAATGTGTTCTTTGAGGATGTCATAAAGACTATCGCTAAGAATAGAAGTTTCGTTGTAATACATATCATTTGCAAGAAGCAACATGCTGTTCAATCTTTTTTCAGTAAGGTCAGCAATGATATTAATTCCTTGTTTAGAGAACTGTTCAAGCAACGCTTTGTCGTCTTTCAATCGAAATCGTTTAACTTTGAGAGTTGTTTTTTTTGATTTCTTTACCTCTTTATCGGGCATTTTCAAAACCATCGATTGAATACCAACACGTTCATGCGGTTCTTTGAACTCCATGTTCAAGAAATCAAAGATATCTTGCTCTGTTTCAAATTTTTTCAGCAATTTTTGTCCTTTTCGTCCTTTCTCCATTTTGTGGAAAGAATGTTCATTTAGGGTATATCCAAGGGTTAATGCGCGCTGACGCATTGCCGTGTTAAATGCCATGCTTCCTGTAAAATAAACGAGAGCAAAAGCATATTCTTGTGGGGAGGTATACAGGAAATCTATCCTTCTTGGAGATTTTCCTGGAATTTGAGAAACTGCCAAACTTTTCACTTTTCCGCGCGAAAGAACATCCACCACTATTTTCTTCTCAATAAGACGGTCAACAAATTTTATGAAAATATCTGCATTGTCTTTATCATTTGTAATGATAAGATCAATATCACCAGAATCTGCAACCCCTCTGCGGTAACTTCCGACAATCTCAAATTTTGACGTGCCTTTAATTTCGTTTTCCTTAACTACATGTTCGAATTCCTTTGTAAGAACATTTTGATATTCATCAATTTCGCTACGAGGAATCCTCTTAAGAATATCTTCATAGTATTTAAGACCTAATTTCTGCTTATCATTTAGTAAATCTGCCTGTTTTTCGCGCAGTTCTTCTATAGTTTTTACTTTATGTTTTTCTACTAGTTCCTTTGCTTTTTTTGGCCCTACTCCATAAATATTAGCAAAAACAACAGTAGGATTTGTCTTTTCCTTTTCTAATGCTGCAATTTTGCCTGTTTTGACGTATTCTTCGAATTTTTCTAGTATTGTTTTACCAACACCTTTTTGCCCTTTTAATTGTTCAACACTAGTTACGTCTTCCGGAATTGTCATAATAGTTTCCATTGCTTTTTTATATGCTCGCGCACGAAACACTTCTCCTCGAAGCGAAAGATAATGGTCAAATTCTTTTAGAATCTTGATAAACTCTTCATTATATCTTTTTTCTGGTTGTTTTGGAGACTTTTCCATTGTAGGTTTTACTGTCTTTAATACTTTAACTTTTTGGGTTAAATCTAAATCAATATTTCTTTTTATTTGTTTGGGAATTG
>CESO01134931.1_pt1 | contig 11741 bp, 9 predicted proteins | sample 356341 | NCBI WGS metagenome assembly CESO01 (sample SAMEA2621812, study PRJEB7988) | marine metagenome | biome: marine biome (ENVO:00000447); feature: deep chlorophyll maximum layer (ENVO:xxxxxxxx); material: "saline water (ENVO:00002010), including plankton (ENVO:xxxxxxxx)" | depth 35 m
AATATTAATACCAAATTGGTATTAATAAGAAATATTTATTTTAACCCAGTTGAACCAAAACCGCCTTCACCTCGGTCAAATGTACATAATTTTTCCCTCGCGACTTCGTCTCCGTCATTATTATAGCATTTAATAAGAGTATCTGGTTCATATTTTTCAACAATAAATTGTGCAATTTTGTCCCCAACATCGACGCAAAATTCAACATCTCCATTGTTAACAAGTACTACTTTCATTTCTCCTCTATAATCACTATCAACAACACCTGCTCCAATATCTATTGATTTCTTGACAGCAAGTCCCGATCTTGGTGCAATTCTAATATAAAATCCCTGATCAAGCATCTTTAGTTTTACACCTGTTCCCACACATTTACGAGAATGCGGTTCAACAACAATTTTTTCGTTTGAAAATAGGTCATATCCGGCAGATTGCCGACTCCCTTTTACTGGCATTTTACCACCATTTACTAGAATTAATTCAATACTATGCATTTTTCTAATGTTATATAATTTATGCTTTAATAATCATTTTCATTTAAATGCAAGGGTCCTGTTCCCGCGCTTTATCATCAAGGTCAGGATCTACTCTGACGAGATTTCCGTAGCTGAGCAATTTGTATCATACAAAAAAATAAATTATCTTAGAAGCCAGTCATACTATCGGTGTATTCAGGGTTGAACCTAGCATTATGAAAGTCCCAGTATTCTGGGCATCCAAATTTCCAGTCCTTGGGTGCAACTGGTGCTTTCCAGTAATAGACACAATCTTGCCATCTATTTGTCTGAGTTGCTCCGTGGATGTACAGGGCGTGATAATCGTTCGTCAACTGATCCATCAGTTCACAGAAGGTGGTGAAGTCTGGAATAATGGATGCATAATTCTTATAGAGGGCCTCTCGATTCTTAAGCAAAGGTTCACGGAGGATGAAGATACCATCAACATTGGTACGAATTACAGGTTTTACGTCCATTGCGTACTGTAGAGACAAGATATACAATAGCTTCCAGTGTCTTCCTTTCTTATAGAGTGCCTGTTGTAGAGGTTTATTAAAAACTCTGGGATCATCTGTACAGTCATCAAGAATGAGCACCGCCCAGGGATTAGAAAGGTGTTTATGAGCAAGTTTCTGACGCCTCACAATATCTTTGATCTTTTCTTCATCATAAGAGTTAAATATAAACGTGCTTGGCATTATTTCCTCGTATGCGTGGTTCGTATCCTCTGAACCACTCATGGCGGCTCCTACAGGGAATATATGCTTTTTAGAATATAACAGAGCTTTGATCAGTGTACTCTTGCCCGTACCGGGCTTTCCTACAATGACAAGCTTACACCCACCATTGTAGGTAGGATCCTCAAATCTACTGGTAATAGGTGGAATCATGTCCGGATTGAGCTCTTGGATTTCAATTACAGAAGGGCTACTCATGTTTGGCACTAGAAACCGTTTGTTTAAATGATTTAGTTTTATCTAGACAAAACTAAATGGTAAAAAAATCTATACTGGCTTATATCGTAACACTCATTATTGTGTCGATAGCTGTATATTTTGTTCTCAAATGGAGAAAAAATAAACCTATTATACACCACTTTAGAGCATCCACATTTTGGAAAGCTTTCGTATTGAACTCGATAGCCGCTTCCTTGGTAATCTTTATTGCATTAACGACCAAGAAAAATTTTGATACTTTTCACGTCGGTAATGACGATGAATATATTATTGATCCGAAAAAGATCGTTCAAAGGACTAATTTTACTAGTATTTTCCTTACACTCGCGTCTACTTTCGTAACATCAATGGCTGCTTACACAATAATGTATGTCTTGTTTGGCTTTGGGGGTGGACTTTTGGCAAATTAAAATTATACCGATTAGTATAATTTAACAATTAGCTCAAGTAGGAATGAGCCATATCAGGCGATAATAATAAAGAAGCCGATGGTTTACCCAAATCGTTCTCACCTACCTTTTGTTTTGAACTTACAATCAGAGCAGCCACACCGCATACAAGTGCAAAAGTTACGGAATAACATAGGAGCAGAGTTGGTACCAACTCTGCTTTACCTTTAGAGTTCAATCTCTGAATCCAAGAAGGTCGCGACAGATATAGAATACCTGCAGATAACAAGAATGTTACTCCTATTGCCATTAGACTTATATCATTGGGTTTTTTAAAATCTAACATTTTATACCTAGTGAAGATAATATTAGTAATCGGAATCGTCAGAGTCGAAACCGCACTTCTCCTCCTCTACAAGTTCCTGCGACTTGATATATATCGAGATCTTTCCCAGACTTCCCACACTGGACCTGAAAAGCAATGGAAGTTTGCCATTTGCTGGGAAAATCTGCATAGTGTTGCTCAGACCTGCTAACTTGGTGATACGGGATAGCTGATCAGTAGTGAACGTTGCGTAGTATTCCTTGGATTTCTCTTCGTCAGAGTCTTCGTCGTCAGAGTCTTCGTTCTCGCCAAAAGAAACTTTACGTTTAAGGATCCCATCGGCATCAGCAATGAATTCAATATGAAAGTCTCGTGCACGCACATTAATATTAATACTCCCTATACTGCTAAGATCTTTACACATCTTCTGAAACTCTGACGAAGGTACAATGACAGGTTTACCGTAACCAGTTGGAATATCTATGTCTAGATTCTGGATCTCTTGGATCTTAATCCCCGACGTGGTAACACGAGTATTCTCCTTTGGGATGGTTTTAATACCAAGCTCGTTTGGAACGGCCGTATCGATAAAGAGCTGTAAAGAATCTTTTTTCTTAATAGATTTTAGCATTCTATGGAAGTGGTTAAGGTTAAGACCCATGCAGAATTTCTCATCAAAACGAAACTTGTATAGAGAAAAATTTTCTCCCAAGAGTCGTAAGTCTACCAAGGTTTTACGATGGTAATCGAACATTCTTAGGACGATACCATCGTTACAAACTTCAAAGCATCCTGTCTTGAGGTTATTTGTAAGGAGCTCAGCCAATACTTTGATCTGATAGGCCTCTCCTGTCTTACACTTGAATTTCACCGGCATTTGAGATGAAAGGGTTAATACCTTAAACCGCAATTTCAAAAAAAAGTGTAATATAAAATAAACAGATGACAAAATATTTAGACAAACCTGTCGCATACCTTGAAGATCAAGATTTCGACGAAGAGGGAAATCTTATCGCGCCAAATATACCAAGTGGGGTACCAGTTGTTATTATGTTACAATCCTCGTGGTGTACGCATTGTACATCGGCTAAGACGGAGTTCCAAAGTTTTGCAGATGCTACGGTAGGAAAAGTATTCTGTGCAACCGTACAGGTTGATGGTGACCGTCCTTCTGAGAAAATTTTAGGTAATAGAATAAAAATTCTTAAACCCAAGTTTAGAGGATTTCCTGATTATCTCTTGTATCAGAACGGGAAAAAAATTGACAAAGAAATACAAGGGAGAGATGTTCGACACCTCAGGGACTTTAGCCAAATCTAATAATCTTATCCCATAAATTTACGGCGCGGTACTCAGGGTTAGGGTGTAAGAGAGAAGTCACCATACGAGATACTGCGGGGTCAATGTTAGCATTGTGCATCGCTCTCTTAGCATATGTTTGCATATTATTTCGGTCTGTTACGTTCTCGAATAAGGGATTATGTCTCATCGTTAGAATATAACCAATCATGCCCACGTTCCACAAGTCCGTATTACGATGTATTTTATAATTATAAAATATCTCAGGACTTGTATAATCAGGTGTCCCGATATTTTCTTTTATACCCCGTTGCCCTGTAACAGGGTGTGTTCTCATAGATTCAAAATCTATTATACTCAGTTTTTCTTTTTGAGAGTCCCATATAAGATTTTCGGGTTTAATGTCGAGATGAGATAGATTATTCTTTTGATAAGATTTTATATGGCGCAAGAGTTGCCCCAGAATATTCGGCACATTTAGATTCTTTTCCGCACCGTTTGTCAAATGGTAAAAAAGGTCTTTACCGGGTACATATTCGCATTCGGTAATAACTATACTATCAAAATTATGACAATGATATAACCTAGGAACGGGTAGGTTAAGGTACTGACATTGTAAGTGGTTATACGTTGTGTATGCCCCAGCGGTCAGCGATAGTTCCTTGAGTAGGACTTTTCTATCTTGCACTGTATCCCATCCTGATGCTAAGGTATTTTCGTTCTGGAGGAATTTAATACCCTGTATTCTTGAACAACTTTTACGTAGTCTAGTGATCATTTCTCCTTCCATAGTTATTTAATTAAGTCTTGCTAAATAACAAAATGGTCCGTATTAACAATAAGTTCGACTTCGATGTCTACCAATTTGACACCTTTCAAACTGTTGCTGAGAGGCTGGCTGCCGTCATGAATACTCTTCCTAAATACTTGTACTTAGAGGTTCCAGTCAAAACAATCTCTGAATTTCGAGAGAAGGAGAATGAAACAATTGGAGATTTACTAACGGATATGAAGGTTAGAAAGCTTCCTCAAATACTATCAAGCTTGGATAAGAACCAATTTCTTGTCAAAAAGGAATTAGATATAATGGATGACGTTGTTGCTCCGTATGTTGCATACAATACAACATTACAAAATGCAGAAAAAGAAATGCGTGGGATACTTCTCCTACAAATCCAGAAGAACTTTTCGGATGGAACAGTAGTGCCTTCTCAATTGTTTTGGCGTAATAAAGATAAAACGCAACATAACATTATCCGAGCAATAGAAACAAATAAACACAAAGTGAAGGGGATACAAGTACTGGGTTCGGAGAAAGGAATACCTCATACCGAATTTACTCCTCACGAAGCAACACTGCGCCTGGAATTTGATCCCAAGGGTTTGACTTTACTGGAGATCTTTGACAAGATAAAACTTACACCCAAAGTACCTTTTGCAAGTGCTAATAATTTTTACAAAATCCTGCGTGACTTTACACCAACCCCAACTTTGGGGGACACAGATGACCACATATACTTTCAATTTAGATCCAGCCCTTTATCGAAAGATCCTAAGTTTTTTGACACAGTATTAGTTATAGATAGAGAGAATGGTCAAGAGAAATGTGTCGTTCAAACAGGTTCCATTGACTATAAACAAGGGTTTAAAATAGAAGATTTTTTGTTTAATTTTAAAGAGGTTTTTGGTACACGCCTGGCACTGAAGATAACCAAGAGTAGTTTATCCAGAGAGAAAGGCAGATTTTACTACCGACTTGGAGAGAAACCTATAGATTCGTACGTACTTGGAGATCTCGTTATGAACGATCCTTTGTTCAATAAATTTTTGTCCATAGACGATCACGAAGCTGCAACCAAAGGCAAGCGTGGCAGTACATATATCCATTTCTTTGGAGATGGTGATGACGAACAGACTGTCAAAGCCAATATAACAATTTACAAAGTTAGAGATAAAGATGAGGTTCTGAGAAGGTATGGATATAAGAAAGGGGAATATTATCTCAATGTATTAGTAAGTAATGCGAAGAGTAGAAGCGCCTTGGAGGATTTTATGACCATCTTTGGAAAGCTAATAAGTTTGTACCATAAGAAAGCACCCCAGATAGTTAAAATATATCAGAGTCTACTTAGTCCGACGATATTCCCTCCCGTGTACAAACCCAGAAAACCGTTGCCAAAAGGAAAAAAGACCAAGGTAACACTTAAGGAACAGGCCCCCGAGGTGTTCGTCTCTGGGTACCCGACAAAGTGCGCTAATCAACCTCGTATAATTACCCGTGTGGAATCCAAGGATCATGACAATGTTATGGAATACCCAAAAACACCGGACGAAGGATTTCCTCAGCGGTGGTATGTATGTGATGAGCATCCGTCACACCCCTATCCAGGTCTTCGTGTTAACGACCTGTCGAACAAAAACATTGTTCCTTACTTACCTTGCTGTTTTAAGACCCGTCAGGACATAAAAGAAGATAAAAGCAAACAAACTAAGCCATATGCTCATTATTTTTACGACATACCTGTTGTTAGCGGGACCGCGATTAATCAACAGAATCTCTTGACTAGAGATTTATTCGCTGATCCAACTCGAAGTGGATCTTTGCTTCCTGAGAAACTTAATGAGATGCTAAATCTTGTTACGTACCGTCCAGATTGGACCTTTGTACGGACAGGTGTTTTCGACTCTAAATCTAGCTTTCTAGAGTGCGTGCTTGAAGCTCTTCAAGAGCACTCAGGGAATAAAGATATAGCTAAACGTTTCGAAGAAATATTGCAATACAATTCAAAAGAGGTACATACAGCATACGATAATGTAGTGCGACTTGAGAAAGAGGGTTCCAAAACCAAAAGGAATATACTTGCGGATGCGAAGGCAAAACTATGGGAAGCAAAGAAAACGGAACGAATCCAATTGCTTAACGAGTATCGCATAAAACTTTCTACAAAACCCGCATCTTGTAGCCAAGAGATGTACGACTATAGCGAAGATGAGATATTAAAAAGTATTCGGGATCCGGATATTTACTTCGACCCGAGATTGTTTACAAATCTCATAGAGAAATACTTTAATTGTAAGATCGTTCTTTTTAGTCGTGTAACTCCGGGTACTCGAGAACACGAGTACGTTGGGAATGATACTGCGGACTTGAAGATTCCCCGTCACGTTCAAGCTTACTACAAAACAAAAGAGAAGGTTCCTACCATTCTTATATATGAGCGATTGGGCCGAGGAACCGAACAGAAAGAATACCCACGTTGCGAGTTGATCACTTACTGGGATGGAGCCAAAGAGTTGAAGACTCTCCATGAACCAGGATCGAGTGTATCAAAACAGATGGAAATTCTTTACGAGAAAGTACGAGCATCGTATAATCTCAACTGTCCTGTTTCTCAGAGTATATTACCGTTGGATAAACTGAGGGAAAATGTAAAATTAACTCACCAAGAAATTGATTCTTACGGAAAATGCAGGGCCTTAATTTTCCAGTATAAGGGTCAGACAGGTTCTTTATTGGTAACCCCTATACAACCTCTTTTACTTCCGCGGTTCGATGACCAAGTCACACCGCGACTATCATTTGAAGTGGCTACAAAAATACTAGAATTTTTACCAGTACGCAATAAGGTTGAAACCGCTTCCGATTATTCTGGTGTTATCGGTAATGTGAGATTCTCATTGCCTTTCAAACCAGAAATTCCTTCTGGTCGTAAAAGTTTGGTCACCGAAAAAGATCTTCTTACTCGGGACCAGACAGGATCAAGGTTAAGTGCGTATGTTGCGGGTAAGAGAATAGCTAGATACATGGTTGAGTATGTAAGATGGTTGTACTCGAAATTTCTTGGTGATAAAGAATCTTCTATTGAGAGCCTGCAACAGTTCGTTGAACAAAAAATAAAAGTAGATGAGGATTACAAGTATGGGCACATTGGCAAAAATTTCAACATGAACGGTGGAATGACCAAAAAAGGAGTTCTGATTGTTAATTCCGAGGAGACGAGAAAGAGATTAATATATACTCTTCAGCTATACGAGCTCAACCAACCCGAGGATCTTAAACAATATAAGTCGAGGACTTCCATTTCTGACTACTTTTTAAATGTCGGAGACTTTACTCGCTACCGCTCACAAGTGATCCTCCAAGGAGATGACGCCGTATTAAAATGGATAAATGAACGAGGACAAGATTACTATCTACATAACGAAGTTGTGACGAGCGATAAGATGGAAGAACTTAGAAAAAGTATTGAGAAATTAAACAGACGAAAAGGTTTGGAAGAACTATTGGAAGAAAAAAACTCAGAGTATGAACAACTTGAATTGAAGATGCTTAACTCTCCTCGCTTTTTCAAGAATAGCTTGATGGGAGACAATGAGATATATTTATACCAAGAAGCCACTGGTCTACCTCAGGCGTTGAAGATATGCAATAATTGGACTCAAAAAAGTTTTAATGACGGTAGGAACATTAATAAGAGCGAAACCGAGTTACTTCCAACTGAAGATTTCACGCTATACTCTTACCAGAACCCGACCAATATTATACCTTATGTCTGCGAGGAGGGATGTCAGCTTGGAAGCAATAGCAAGGTAAATGATAGTGCATCGGTCATCGGATATAAGGATTATGACAATAACCCCACCTTTATCAGTATACTACCGCTTGGGTCGTGCTAACGGTAGTTTTAAAAATGATTCTAAAAGACTGATCTTTTAGAACTAAACAGTAACAAGAATGCCTACCAACACAAAAAAGAAATATCAGAAAAAGAAACCTATTGATCATTGTCTTTTGCGCCCTGACATGTATGTCGGGTCGACACGCCTTCGCGAGCTTAATGAATACGTAGCGACCAAGCAAGATAACGGAAATTATAGCATCGTGTGGAAGAGTATACGCTCATCTCCTGCCATCTTGCGCATATTCATAGAGGCTTTGTCCAATGCGGTCGACAATGTGGAGAGAAGTAGGAAAACCGAGACACCATGCACGAAGATTAAGGTAACTATTGATCCTGAGACTGGAGAGACATCTATATGGAACGATGGAGACGTGGTCCCAGTGGAAATACACGAGGAGGAAGGTTGCTATAATCATACAATGATTTTTGGTCAAATGCTGACAGGATCCAGTTACAATGATGAGGAGGAACGCATGATTGCGGGAAGGAATGGTCTTGGCATTAAGTTGCTGAATATCTTCTCCACCCAATTTCAGGTGAAAGGGTACGACCCGTCCTCGAACAAACTCTTCACGCAGACATGGACCAATAACATGAAAACCCCTGGAAAACCCAAGATTACAACAAGCCGGCTTGTACGAGGTTACACCCAGGTTACTTGGACTCCTGATTTTGCTCGATTTGGGTTGAAGAAATATACAAAAGATATCATACAATTATACACTAGACATGTTCTCGATGCGGCTATGTTGTCAAATGTTAGTGTTTACCTCAATGGGAAACTCATTCCTATTAAGTCTCTCTCACAGTATTCAGGACTGTATAAATCCCCTACAGAAGAGAAACTATTGATCAAAAACAAGGACTCTACGATCTTGGTGACTCCATCTACGGAAGCCCAAGTAGTGTCGTTCGTCAACGGTATCTACACTCGTCTTGGAGGACAGCATGTGGACGCATGGAGCGAAGCAATTTTTCGCCCTATTGTCGACAAGTTCAATGGTAAAGGTAAAGGTAAGAAATCGAAGAGCAAGAGTCCCAAGATCAACATCACCGATGTTCGACAATTCTTTCGGTTGTTTATCGTAGCTAACGTAGTGAGACCCGAGTTCGACGGACAGGAGAAGAACAAACTGGAATCACCTGGGATCACAGCTGTTGTAAAAAAATCACATATCAATTCCATCTGTAAATGGTCGGTAATGGATAGGATTGAGGACATTATCAGGGCCAAGGAAATGGTAGTGCTGCGTAAAGCCGAGAGAAAGAAGAAAAATGTGAAAATCGATGGTCTAGATCCTGCTAATAATGCAGGTGGAAAGTACGGCAGGCAATGTTCTCTTTTTATCTGCGAGGGACTCTCGGCGAAAACCTACGTAGTTGCCGGGATTGAGACTGGGGTATACGGTAAAACAGGGCGAGACTGGTTCGGTGTCTTGCCTGTGACCGGTAAAGTTCTCAATGTTCGCAATTCCACTCCGACTTCCATCGCTGCTAACAAGGTCATCGTCTCGCTCATCCAGACTTTGGGGCTCAGCCACGGTCTGGACTACCGCCTGGAGAAGAACTTCAAGACTCTGCGCTATGGTAGAGTGATCGTGGTGGCCGATGCGGACGTTGACGGGATCCATATTGAAGGGTTGATCATGAACTTGATTCACACATTGTTCCCGACCCTTCTAGAACGCGAGGACCCATATATCGTGAGCATGAAGACGCCTATCGCCCGAGTCTTTCGGGGTAGGGCCAAAGATCTTCTTTTCTACGATGAGAGACGGTTCAACAAGTACCTTGCCAATTCAACCAAGAAAGTCAACGCGAAGTACTACAAGGGTCTCGGTACGACTCGAGAGGAGGATGTTCCCGACACTTTTGGTCTGAAGATGGTGGAGTTCTCTAACGATGAACATGCATCAGCTAACATGAACAAAGTTTTCCACAAGAAATATGCGGATGCTCGCAAGCAGTGGTTGGGTGAGTACACTCCCGACAGGTACGCTTTCTCGCTTGACGACCAGGGGGATAGATGCACGATGTCCATCTCGAACTTTCTCAATGGGGAGATGATCAAGTTCTCTCATGCGGACTGTGCACGAAGCATCCCTAGTGGTATTGACGGTTTGAAGGAATCGCAAAGAAAGATTTTGTATGCTGTGCGTAAGAGGAAGCTCAACTTCGGTGGGAAGTCTCTGAAGGTAGCACAATTGAGCGGCTACACAGCAGAACACTCTAACTACCATCATGGTGAACAGAATCTCCAGGATACTATCGTTGGGATGGCTAGCGGGTTCCCAGGCACTAACAATATCCCTCTGCTCTACCCCGATGGAGGTTTTGGAACACGACTAGAAGGTGGAAAAGATGCCGCAAGCGCCAGGTACATTTTCACCAAGAAGGAAGCGTTGACCGATTACATCTTTCGCAGCGAGGATGACCCACTTCTTACTCCTGTCAACGATGACGGTGACCTAGTGCAACCCGAGCATTATATGCCTATCATCCCTATGATCCTCGTTAACGGATGTACAGCTGGTATAGGCACGGGATGGTCCTGTACGATCCCATGTTTCAATCCTCTGGACATTATCGCATCTATCAGGGTCTGGCTCGATAACGATGGAGAGGTGATGCTGAAGGAACCCGAAACAGGAGAGATTTGCTGTCTGCTTCCTGAACTAGTACCTTGGTACCGTGCGTTCAAAGGCGAGATTACAGCCTCAGGTGACAGCAGGTTCAAGACCGAAGGTATTCTGACCAGGGGAAGCAAGAGGAATACGGCTGAGATTACCGAGCTCCCCATCGGCATGTGGACCAACAAGTTCAAAGAGTCCTGCGAGGACCTTGTCATGAAAAAGAATTTGAAGTCCATTAAGAACTACTCCAGTACGCAGGATGTACACTTCATCCTTACTGAGAGTCCTGACGGTATCAAGTGTAACAAGGATAATATGAAACTCCATACTTATCTGTACACGTCTAACATGGTCTTGTTCAACGAGAAAGATCAACTAAAGAAGTTTGAGACACCGCAGGAGATCATCGACAATTTCTGTGTTGTGCGACTTGAGTACTATATCAAGAGAAAGAAGCATCAGATTAAAGCACTAGAGCAGCGTCTGCGGGTCTTGGGTAACAAAGAGAGGTTCATCACCGAAGTGATTAAGAAGACTATTCCTGTCATGGAACAGGATGAGCACGATACTATTGCTCAATTAGAAAAGAGAAAGTACGATAAGGATCCTCAAGATGAGACGTACAACTATCTTCTTCGTCTTCCGATTCGCACCTTCACCACTGATAAAGTGAAGGAGTTGAAGAGAGATATATCCGGGATAGAGAAGGATCTCTCGACCTTACAGAAAACTAAGGTGGAGAAGATCTGGCTTCGGGAGCTGAAGGAACTTGAGAAGGAGTATGGCAAGTGGCTCAAGGTGATGGAGAAGCGTGTTCCTAAGAAAGCCAAGAAGAGCCGCAAGAAGTGAAGTGTATCTAAAATTTATTGTATTACTAACATCAGTAATACAAAAGACTAACTTTTACTCTTTGAGCCTTTACTGATTAACCTGATGATCTTGCTACAGAATTCGTTTTCC
>CESO01027530.1_pt1 | contig 11734 bp, 10 predicted proteins | sample 356341 | NCBI WGS metagenome assembly CESO01 (sample SAMEA2621812, study PRJEB7988) | marine metagenome | biome: marine biome (ENVO:00000447); feature: deep chlorophyll maximum layer (ENVO:xxxxxxxx); material: "saline water (ENVO:00002010), including plankton (ENVO:xxxxxxxx)" | depth 35 m
ACTTCCTATCGATTATTACCAGGTTAGATCATCTGGAATTTGAAACTCGGCATAGGGATCATCTTCTTCGATAGTGGTATTTTCTTGCGCCTTAAACAGAACCACCTCCTGGTCACGCTGCTCGATCTTCAGCGCCACACCCATAGGTACCAACACGTAGTTGCGATCCTTGCCATTTTTTTGCACAACGATTGCAAGGGTGCCGCGACTCAGTTGATCGACCTGAGCTTGGCTCACATACATATGTTTAATGACATTAGCATCTGTAAAATTGAATTTTTGATCACCCTCTTTGCTAATCGCATTCATCTCAATAAGCTGCTTGATCTGCGCGGCTAGTGCGTTTTGCTCTGCCTGCTTATTCTTTTCCAGGTTCAGCTGTCGGTCTCTTTCGACTTGCTCGGCTTTAGCCTTTTCCAACGCTAATTTAGCTTCATCCACAGAGGGGCTCTTGGTTTTGCGGGCAAGCTTCTCCTGTTTATTTTTAGCGCGCTTAAGTTGCTTGGCTTTCTTGTCGTCGACCAGGCCAGATTTTTTGAGTTGATCTTGGAGAGAATTAGGCATAAGAGGGAACGCTATGTAAAAGATGAAACAGATTTTCTTAACAGGCCGCAAAAAACCATGATGCATAATAGATAAACGGCAGATACGCGATAAATGCACAATACGATGAGGCTCCCCCGAGCGCAATGCTCGGTGTGCTCAAAGTAGTCTGCCACAATAAATAGAGTCTCTGTGCATGAGTGTAGGCCTCGATACGTTTCAGCCCTGTTGGAATAGTCCTGGACTTAGCGAGTTGCGGTAGCCCAAAATTTGGTACAAACAACTTTGAATTATCCTCGGCGAATACCTACACTGTGCGCCATCGTTAAATCGAGCTTTCTGTCATAGCCAATGCGAAGCAAATCCTGTGAAAAATGCGCTGCCGTCTTCTCCTGCGGCATCGATGGCGAGTGCTGGTGTGCGCGCCTGCCCGCAGTCGGCGATCCTGCCGCAGGTGACTGTCTGTGTCCTGCCTGCATGAAAACTATGGTGATCGAACGAATCCAGCAGGCAGTACAGCAATTCGAGGCGGGCGAAATCACAAACCCGGCGGCCCCCTATCTCGGACAGACTCAGGCAGAGTCGATAATAGAAGGTATCGACTATTACATCGAAGCAGGCGGCCTGTTGGTATTCACCGCCTGGTATCACCTCAAGCGCGGCCACTGCTGTGGAAGCCGTTGTCGGAATTGCCCCTTTGGACATGTAAACGTACCGGCTTCCGTCAGACCCTGAATTCTCAACCGCGCTTGTAGTTAAGTTTTGTCTGCCCACCAAGTCCACCCTTCATGACCTAGGCTAATCTTTTAATTTACGATCTCCGGATCAAGAATATGCCGCCTCAACATACTCGCGAAGCCTTGACGCCCAATCCCCATCTTGACTAAATCTTCCTTGGCAAACCGGGCTGCTTCTGCAGAGATTGGTTTTGGGTGACGCGCCTTCATGTGCAGTTCGGCAACCCGCTCCATGTAAACGAAACGGCCAACCGCTTCCGCGACGCTATCACCACAGGTTAACAAACCGTGATTTCTGAGAATTATTGCGCTGTTCTGACCCAACGCTTCAGCAATGCGCCGCCCTGCTGGCACACTTTGCACCTGCACTTCCTCGTCATTCCACAACGCATGGTCTTCAAAAAAGATACAGGACTCCTGCGAAATTGGCTCAAACATTCTCGCTTCTGCTGAGAAGGGTGATCCCCAACCCGTGTGAACGTGAACTGCGCTGACTAAATCGGGCCGCGCCTCAAGAATCGGATAATGAATATAATAGCCCGCTATATTGATAGCGCCTTTTTCTTCACCTTCACCTTTAACCAATTCACCATTTGGGCCAACTAGAACGAGATCGGAAACCTTCGCCGCGTGGTAGGACACGCCCCAGCGCAACATCCAGAAGCAATCGGTTCTTTCAGGATCTCGAGCACTGATGTGACCGTCACCCAGATCACCCCATCTATGCGCGGCGAACAAGCGATAACCCAGGGCGCAATCTCGTTTGCGTCGGGTGCGGATTTCTTCGATGGTGTATTTGGCTTTAGCACTCGCTTGCGGAATTGCTTCTGACACGATTACCCCTGGGTTATGAAGTAGATTATGAGATAGGGACAGCACTATTAATTGGGGTCATTTATTTGCTTGCCCCCAGATCCAACTCTATGAAATATCACAGACTCATACCCCGCTCAATGAGCCTTCTTAAGAAACCTGATAGTAAGTAATTTAGCACGAACTGAGCCGAACAATGACATTTGATACTCAGCTGATAGATTGGGCTACCCTGATTTTGGAAGCGCTGGGTTTGGCGATGCTGTAAATTGGATCTGGGATTGGGCTGGCGGTTGAAATTAGGCAGCGGCCCATTTTCAAGCAGGTGAAGACGCGTAGATACTTCTACCAACTTGAAAATTCAGATCTGTATTGATTGCAGCTATAAGTTGTTATGTTGTGGGTGTCCCCAAATCTGTGGCCAAGATAAACTATCGCAACGCAATTCAATCATAGAGGCTTGGAGGTCTAATGCTGCTTACTCCCTTTCACCTGGCAATTCAGGTTCGAGACATTGACGAAGCCAGAGAATTTTATGGTAGTAAATTAGGCCTGCCACAGGGGCGCAGTGCGCCAGATTGGATAGACTTCAGTCTGTTCGGTCATCAGCTGGTAACCCATCTGAACCCGGCGCTCGGCCGAGAGGGAAAAGTGGCTAGTATTGCCAATGGTGTTGATGGCCATGGTGTACCAGTACCCCACTTTGGGGTCGTGCTTGAGCTGGAGGACTGGGAGGCGCTCGCTGAGCAGGTCAAAGGCTTTATTGATGGTTTTGTGATCGAACCCTATATACGATTCAAGGGACAGGCTGGCGAACAAGCTACCATGTTCTTTCTCGACCCCTCTGGCAATGCCCTTGAATTCAAGGCATTTCGGGACATAGAGGGACAGCTGTTTGCCAAATAGGAAATAAAAAGAAATAGGGGGAGATTTCCATGAAACTCAAGCAACCCGTTTTCATCGCAGGACTGTTGCTGCTGGGCATGCTCAGCAGTGGTCTCAGCCACGGCCAACCAATCGGCATCCCCGCAGCGCCTTTGGGCACCGGGCCCTGGGTCTACGATACGGCCGAGCAGCACAGGATTCGTGTGAGTGTGGTGGCAAGCAGCCTGTCTCACCCCTGGGCCATCGACTTTCTGCCGGACGGCGCCATGCTTGTCACCGAGCGACCCGGCCGCCTCCGACTCATTCGGGACGGCTTGCTCGACCCTCAAGCCATCTCTGGTGTGCCGGTAGTCAGGGCCGAGGGTAACGGCGGACTGCAGGATGTGGCCCTGCATCCTGATTTCACCGAAAACCGCCTGATCTACCTGACCTATACCAAGCCGATGGAAAATGGTTGGGGTGCCCCGGCGCTGGCGAGGGGCCAGCTCGATGCGGATACTCTCAGTATCACCAGCCTTGAAGACCTCATTGTGACCCAAGCCTACGAGGGTAACTCGGGCCTGAACGCTCGCATCGCCTTCGGTGCCGATGGCAAACTCTACATGTCCTCAGGTGGTAACATCGACAACATTGCACAAGAACCCATGAAGCTGCGCGGTAAGGTACTGCGGCTGGAAGACGACGGTTCAGCTCCTGCAGACAACCCCTTCGTGAACCGTGGCTATCGCCCAGAGATCTACACCCTGGGGCACCGCAACACCTTGGGCCTGATGCTTCATCCGGTGACGGGCGAACTCTGGCAGCACGAGAACGGACCCAATGGCGGTGACGAGATCAATATACTCGTCCCGGGCAGAAATTACGGCTGGCCAGAGTTAAGCTTCGGGCGGCGATACTCCGGCCCACGCATTACCGAGCATCCGACCCGCGAAGGGGTAGAGTCGCCACTGCTGGTATGGCTGCCCGCTATCGCAGCTGCAGGCATGACAACCTACACCGGCGAAAATTTTCCCAACTGGAAAGGCAACCTCTTTGTCGGCTCGCTGCGTCAGGGTGGCATCGCGGGCACGGGACACTTGCAGCGCATAGTCTTTAACGAACGCAATGAGGAATTAAGACGCGAAAGTATGTTGACCGAGTTAAGGCAACGCATTCGCGAAGTAAGGCAAGGCCCAGATGGGCTCCTTTATTTGTTGACGGATGCGAACGATGGGGCAGTGCTGCGACTTGAGCCTTGGCGATAAAGCAGGCGATAAGCAAGTCGACTATATGTGAATAGTCTTGATTGCTTTTCCTGCTTTCCTCTTCTTATAAAAAAATCAGTAGATAAATAAATTTGTCCCCACTTACACTATTTACAAAAGGTAATCCAATCATGAAGAAATCGGTGTGTCTTTCCCTGCTGGCGATTTTCTCGCTGCAACTTGCAGTTCAAGCACAGGCTCAGGAAGCACCAGACCCCTGTGGACCCGCCAGCGTTCTCAAAGATGGCTATGCCAACAACGTGGCAGAAGATTCTCGCTGTTTCGAACTGCGATTTTATACGGCAGAACCTGCCGTCAACGGTAAAGGCGGTGTAGATGACCTGCACCAGCGCTTCCGTGAGAGACAGCAAGCTCTGCTCACCCAACACGGCGCCGAATTAATCGGCTATTGGCAGCGGCTAGACAACCCTAATACGATCGTGTGGTTGTTGGCGTTTAGAGATCGTGCCCATCGCGATGAAGTCTTCAGGACCTTTCGCGCCGATCCAGAATGGGTGGCGCTGCGGGAAAAATACAATGTGCCCGTAAACAGAGAATTGTTTTTCATGAGCGCCACCGACTATTCAGCCATCAAATAAGACAAGGAATCCACGCCATGAAACTCTACGACCTCCCTCCTTCTCCCAATGCTCGCCGGGTGAGAATATTCATCGCCGAAAAGGGTCTGGACATACCAACCGAGCCGGTGAACATGATGACGGGCGAAAACAAGACTGAGGGTTATCTCGCCAAAAACTCTCTGGGCAAGATGCCCGTGCTGGAGTTAGACGACGGCAGCTGTATTTCTGAGAGCGCTTCCATCTGTCGCTATCTGGAGGAGACCCATCCCAACCCGCCCCTGATGGGAACCGACGCGCTGGATCGATCCCAGGTCGACATGTGGCATCGCCGCATGGAATTCGAGCTTCTCAATCCTATGATCACCATCTTTGTTCACACTGGCGATATGTGGAAAGGCAGAGTGACGCAGATTCCTGAGCTCGCCGAAGTAACCATGGCGAACATGCAGGCAAGCATGGAATGGTTGGACCAGGAACTTGAAGGCAAGGAATTTATTGCCGGCCATACTTACACCGTCGCCGATATAACCGCGCAATGTGCCTTCGTCATGGGTAAGGCTGCGCTGGGCATTCGGATTCCAGAATCACTGGCGAGCCTGACCGACTGGTGGCAGCGAGTTTGTACCCGCCCAACAGCAAGAGCATAGACTTTCTGCACTGCAGTATTGCGAGGCCGCTTCCCTTTTTCCTACTATAAATGCCTTTTTTATTCTCGCTTCTTCCATTCTATCGGCCCCAATTTGTAATATACTAATTGATAAATTCCTGCTTCGAAGAGAAATAGCAATGAACAATAAGTACTTACGAATACTTGGCACCGGACTGCTTTGCCTGGCTTGTATCGGTACCCAGGCTCAGGAAAGAGTAGGAGATTTCTCCCTGCTGGACCATTTCGGCTATTTCCACCAGATAAGTTGGTACGACAACAACAAGGCCATTGCGTTTTTGGTGCAGGCCAATGGTGACGAAACTGTTGAAGCAGCCTTACCGGACTACGCTCGCCTAACCGAATCATTTGCAGAAAAGGGCATTCAGTTTTTTCTGATTAATCCGATGGCGCGTAATAATCGCGATGCTGTGCGAGCGGAGATGGATGAGTTTGGCATTGACCTGCCCGTACTTATGGATGACGCCCAGATCATCAGCGAGGCCATGGGTATCGAACGGACTGCAGAAGCACTTCTATTCGATCCGAAAAAATTCACGGTCGTGTTTCAGGGATCGGTAGATAACGAGTTCGAAAACGCACTAGCTGCCGTTTCAGCAGACCAGAAAATGCCCACCGCATTGGCAGTGAGTATGGGCCAGCACATCAACTATTCGGCAGCCCTAGCGCATCAGCAGGAAATCCCTTCTTACGAGAAAGACATCGCACCGATAATTACCGAGAACTGCGCCTCATGTCACCGCGAAAGCGGTATCGCACCGTTCGCCATGGACAGCTATGCCATGATGCAGGGTTGGTCGCCAATGATCAGAGAAGTCTTGATGACCAAGCGCATGCCGCCGGGGCAGATTGATCCCCACATCGGTTCATTCGAGAACGACATGTTGCTAGCGGACAGTGAAGCGCAAACGCTTGTTCATTGGATAGAGGCGGGCTCGCCGCGAGATGGCGGTGAAGATCCGCTGGCGCAGCTTACCTGGCCCACTTCTAAATGGGCATTCGGCGAACCCGATTTGATTATTAATGTGCCACCGCAGGAAATTCCGGCAACGGGAGTGCTCGACTATTACAACGTGCTGGTTGATGTCGATCTGGAAGAAGACCGTTGGGTTCGAGCGAGCCAGTATATTCCTGGGGATCACACGGTGCTGCACCATACGCTGCACAGCATCATTCCTCCGGGTGCAGCACGAGGGGGTTCGCTGTTAGGCGGCGATGATCCAGACCGCCCGGGTATCGCGCCTTACATACCTGGCCAATCTCCCCGCATGGAACCCCCCAACACCGGCGGCCTGCTGAAAGCAGGGTCCAAAATCGCCATGCAGATGCACTACACCACGACCGGTAGAGCCGCCGTTGATGAAAGTCGCATCGGCGTATGGTTCTATCCCAAAGGTTTTGTACCGCAGGAGCGCACTAGTGGCGCTTGCGCCTGCCATTTCACTCCGACCTGGGTAAATATTCCGCCCCATGACCCGGACTATGAAATGTCTCAGTCTATTGTTATTGAAGACGATGCCTATGTGTACAGCTTTACCCCGCATATGCACTTCCGCGGCAAACGCATGCGCTTTTATGCGACCTTCCCTGATGGCTCTACAGAAGAAATGCTCAATATTGCTAACTACAACTACAACTGGCAACTGGCCTACACACTCAAAGAACCGCGATTCGTGCCAGCCGGCACCAAGTTCACCGCGGTGGGTGCATTTGATAACTCCGCCCAGAACCTGATGAACCCAGACCCTGCCCGTTCGGTTCCCTGGGGCTTACAGAGTATGGATGAAATGTTCTTCGGGGCGGTGGACTGGAAGTATGTTGATCAGGGACGATTCCAGCAATAGCAGACTAAAACAGGGCAGAGTAGAAATACAGTTTTGAATTTTTACTCTGACCCCTTTTCTTCACTCTACTCGCAGAAGCAGATTAGGGTGATTCGTTCTACTGTGCAGAACCGATAGATTCCAAAAAACCGGCAACTGCATCATACCGACGGGCTCTAGCAAACGACAGCGCGCTTTCGCCATCGCTGTTTTCCAATGCAGGGTCAACTCCGGCTCGCAAGGCAACACTGACAGCATCCAGCATAAATTCCTCTCGACTACGCGACAATTGCCCCGCACGTCGCTCCGGCGTCCACCAGCTGAGTCGCAGGCGGCGATGTCCCATGCCCACGGCTGCCATCAGTATGGAGATTTTTCCTTCCTCCACCATGAAGTTTTCACCCATACGCTGCCCCGGGTATTTTATGTCGTGAAGGAAGAAAGGGTCGGCACCGCCCTCTATAAGCGCCTGCATGATATCCGGTTCGGCGAAACGCGCGGCTAACCAAAGTGGTGTGGCGCCGATGAGGGCGTCATGGAAATTATAATCGGTTGCCTGGCGCCGCGCTGGTGTTGCTTTCAGCACGACTGATTCCAAATCCACATCGCGATCAAGCAACAATTGCACGGCATTGTAATTGCCTCTCAAAATCGCAGCGTGTAATACAGTGTGGCCACTGTCATTACCATTTATGTTTGCGCCGTTATCAAGCAGCAATTCGAGCAGGGCCAGATTGCCTGAATGCACGGCCATGATGAGAGGGCTGGTACCGAATGCGTTTACATCATTAATTCGTGCGCCTGCCTCAAGCAGGGTTCTCGCGGATTGAACATCTCCGCCCCGGGCTGCAAACATAAGGGCTGTGTTGCCGCCCTGCTTAATCCAGTGTTTGTAGACGTCGTTACTGTCCTGTTCCTTCTCTGATTTGACATATTGCCTGCGCACCAGGGAGCGGGCATGGACATCCGCGCCATGTTTAACCAGCGCTGCCACTGCATCGGCATGACCGCGATTCGCAGCCCACATCAGCGCAGTCTGCTCTCGGGTTACCGCCGCATTGGGATCGGCGCCTGCTTTCAGCAAGGCACTAACCACAGCGCCATTGCCGCTCTGGGCGGCGGTCATGACAAGTGTTTCTCCGGACAAGAGTCGAGCATTAGGATCGGCACCTGCCTGCAATAATTGCTCAGTAACTGTAAGGCTGCCATTTTCTGCGGCTAGCCAGAGTGCACTGACGCCCAGGTCAGTTATGGCATTCACATTGGCATCTACCGCAAGCAGGGAGCGAACTGCAATGGAGTTATCGTGGTAAGCGGCCCAGTGCAATGCTGTGGTGCCATCACCATAGGCTGCGTTCGCGCTGATACCATCGTTGAGCAGCGTCTCAAGGCGATCCCAATCCTGCCCTTTGGCAAGACTAACCACTGCAGGCATGCCTTGAGAAAAAGCAGGAGAGACCAGCATAAAACTGGCCAGCACAAGCAGAACCTGGATGCACAGCGTCGCACAGCCTCTGCCAAAGCAGGTCACTGAAAAATTTTTGGGTGGACTCATCCTGTGGATTGATTCAGTCATCTTGTTGATTAGATGGGCAGTGGTGCGCTACTGCCGCCGAGTTCGTCAACCTGCACGCCGAATTTATCCAGCAGGCTAAGGTGCAAATCAGCCATAGTGGGTTCGTTATCGAAGGCGAGATGTTCGCCGCCTTGCAGCCAGCCCGCGCCTCCACCAACAAGCAGCACCGGCAGATTAATGCCTGAATGAATCGTACTGTTGGATATGCCACCACCGTAGAGAATGGTCATATTATCCAACAACGTGTCGTCGCCTTCTTTCACTGCAGCCAGCTTATCGAGATAACTGGAAAACAAAGAGGTGTGGTAGATGTTTATCTTCGACATGCGCTCGACAAGTTCGGGCACATTATTGTGATGCGATAAAGGGTGATGGGCATCAGGCACGCCGATCTGAGGATAGGGTCGTGCACTTTGTTCCTTGCTCATCATGAAGGTAATGACACGGGTAAGATCAGTCTGCAGCGCTAATACTTGCAGATCCTGCATCAACTCCATGTGTTCATCAAATTCAGCTGGCACACCAGCGGGTTGCGCGAGTTCTGGTAGTTCTAGGTCTATTTGCTCTTCCGCTTTTTCAATTCGGCGTTCGATATCGCGCACCGATTCAGTGTAGCTGTTTACCAGGTGACGGTCAGCCTGACCGAGTTTATTCTCCAGGCTAGCGAGTTTATCCATTACCGCATCGAGGATACTTGATTGCTGGCTCAATCGCGCAGCGCGCGCAGTCTGTGCGGTGCTACCACTGTCGCCAAACAAGCGTTCAAATACTGCGCGGGGGTTATGCTCTGTTGGCAGCGGTTCCATCTTGCCACGCCAGGACAGCGTATGGGTATAAACGCAGCTTAGATTGACGGTGCAGGCTCCCGCTAACGCGGGCGCATCCATGGACAGCTCCAGTGAAGACAGCTGTGTGCTCATCCCCAGCTTATTGGCCAGCAGTTGATCCATTGAGACATCAGCCAGGATCTCGGTTTCATTGCGCCCACCGCGGGTGACACCGGTCAGGAAAGAACCTCCAGCGCCGGCATGGGCGATATTCCAATTGGCTTTCAGCCCCGAAATAAGCCTCATGTTATCGCGGTATTTATGCAGAGGCTCCAGCACCGGGGTGATCTCAAAGTCCTTGCCGATAATGGCCGGCGACCAATAGTCCATGGCCATGCCATTGGGAATATAGACCGTCTGAAAGCGATGGATGGGGCCGGGCGCCTGTGCGAATGCGGGTGTCATCGCATCCAGCATTGGCAGCGCTAGGGCAGCGCCTGCACCTTTTAATAGGGTGCGCCGTGACAGTGATTTGCCGGTTACAAATGGCGTCGGGTTCTGCGGCTTGATTTTCATCTGCATCAATCCTGGTTATTGAGCGTTTCGGTTCGACTGGCTTGCAAGCGTCAGCGCAGTCGCCGCTGTGCTCATCATAAATTGGGGGCTGGTCACAACGCCTGACACAATGGCAGACCATCGATAGTCATCAGCAGCAGCCTCACGCACGATGCGCCGAATGACGGGTTGATCATAATATTCCACGCGTCGACCAAGGGCATAGGTCATGAGCTTCTCGGTGAGGGTATGGGCAAACTGATACGGACGATCCAGCATCCAGTCGCGCAAATCGGCAAAGCCACCGAATTCAACGCCGCCCGGATAATTGCCATTGGGGTCAACCGCATTGCCGACTTCGTCGAACTCACGCCAGGCGCCGATCACATCAAAATTCTCCAGCGCAAAGCCGAGTGGGTCTATCACGGTGTGACAGGTAGAACAGACAGGATCTTCCCGATGCTGCGCGAGGCGTTCACGAATAGAAGATGGGGCATCACCACTGCTCGCTTCAGGCAGTATTGGGACATTGGGTGGCGGCGGTGGTGGCGGAGTCCCGAGGATGTTGTCCAGCAACCACTTGCCGCGCAGCACCGGTGACGTGCGTCCCGGATAGGACGTGACCGTCAGTAGCGCGCCATGGGAAAGCAAACCGCCGCGCTGGCTGGTGTCGGGTAAGGAGACTTTTCGAAAGCGGCTGCCATAAACGCCGTCGATGCCATAGTGTTGTGCCAGGCGTTCATTAGCGAAGGTGTAGTCCGCTGCCATCAGTTCCATGATGCTGCTGTCTTGTTTCAGGGTTTCAGCAACAACGAGTTCTGTTTCGCGCGCAAAAGCTTCTATCAGGCTGACGTCGTAGTCTGGAAACAACACGGTATTGATGTTGACTTCGTCCAGTCTCCGCAGGTTTAACCACTGTGCCGCGAAATCGTCCACCAGGGTATTAACGGCACGTTTCTCTGCCAGTATGCGCCGCGTTTGCCGCGCCAGGGCGTCAGGATTAGACAGTTGACCCGCGGCGGCAAGTGCCAGTAACTCATCATCGGGCGCAGCGCTCCAGAGAAAGTATGAGAGTCTTGAGGCCAGTTCCTGATCTGAAAGAGGAAAAACCTCTCCGGCAGCGAGCCGATCTGGTTGATCATAACTGCGAATCAGAAACTCTGGATCCGAAAGCAAATACTCCAGCGCAAACTGGATGCCATTGTCGAAACTGCCGCCTTCTTCACGACCGCGATTGAAGAAAGACAGCAATAAATCCGTATCACCGGCAGAGATATTTCGTCTATAGGCTTTGCGCGCCATGCGATTCAGGATTTTGGTGGCGCAATCTTGCTCCTGCGCCTGCTGTTCTGGGTAGCAGGAAAAAATAGTTCTTCTGCTGGGTGAATCAACCGGGTCGTTACTGGTGATATAGGGTCCACCGATCTCGACGGCATGCACTTTCTGATAAACCAGATAGGCCTCATCGTTGGCGGGCAGACGGCCGCCTTGTGTTGGCTGCGGAATGCCCTCCTCCTCCACCTGCTGCCGCACATAGGAGGCA
>CESO01007999.1_pt1 | contig 11732 bp, 7 predicted proteins | sample 356341 | NCBI WGS metagenome assembly CESO01 (sample SAMEA2621812, study PRJEB7988) | marine metagenome | biome: marine biome (ENVO:00000447); feature: deep chlorophyll maximum layer (ENVO:xxxxxxxx); material: "saline water (ENVO:00002010), including plankton (ENVO:xxxxxxxx)" | depth 35 m
TCTATTTCCACCATAAAAGTCATATGAAGCCGATCCAGTAGGTATATATACTATTCCATTGTCTTCGTCAAGAGTCATTCCAGACCAAGAATTTGCACCACCTATATACTTCCAGGCTTCCTTAGGCCAGGTTTCATAACCAAACTCTCCAGGTTCTGGTATAGTATTAAATCTCCAAATTAGATCTCCAGTTTTAAGATCATAAGCTCTAATATGTCCTGGAGATGCACCAGGTCCTTCATGAACTCTTGTACCTTGAATCAATACATTTTTAAATATAACTCCTGGAGTATTAGAAATTGCTATTAATGTTTCAAATGGTCTTCCAAGATTTTTCCTTAAATCAATTTTCCCATTTTCACCAAATGTTTTTTCTATTTCACCGTTTATAGCGTCTACTGCATAAATGTATTTGCCTGATGTATATATTATTCTCCCATTTTCATTATCATCCCAATACAAAACTCCTCTGTTGACTCCCCATCCAGGAGCAACTTTGTCGTCTGGGTCAAATTGCCAAATCTCTTCACCAGTGCCAGCATTTAATGCAAATAATTTAATTTTTGGGTTAGTTCCATAAAGTATTGAATCTATTACAATAGGACTACACTGAATTTGAGATTTATTATCTATATCAGCATCACCTGAATTATATGTCCATGCAACTTTAAGAGAATTTACATTTTTTAAGTTTATTTCACTTAAGGATGAATAATGAGATCTTCCTTTGTCACCAAGGTATTCATCCCATTTCTTATAGGACTCGTTATAATATGAAATTTTTGAACAAGAAAAAAAAAGGATATGAATTGTTATAAATAAAAGAGTTTTATTGAATGGCATTGGTTTTAAATATGTAATTTTCATATTTCTAAAATTAACTAGAATTTTTTAGAATTTAATTTAGAATATTTAATTTATTTAAAGACTTGATAATTTTAATGATTTATTTTTTGAAATCATTAAATTGATTAATTGAAATATTAATTTTGTTAGAGAATTAAAACCATTTTTTAATCAGAAATGAGTAAACTCATAATCGTTTCAAATAGATTACCCCTTAATATTACTATTGAAAATAATGATTTGTTGATCAGCTCCAGTTCTGGTGGATTGGCAACTGGTATGAGTTCTGTTCACAGTCAAGCAGGTTCACTATGGATTGGTTGGTCAGGTATTGATGAAGAAAGGCTTGACGATAATCTTAAAAAAAAAATACATGATGAGATAATTAATGAAAATTGTGCTTCAGTCACATTAACTCAGAATGATGTTGAAGATTTTTATTACGGCTTATCTAATAAGACCTTATGGCCTCTTTTTCATTACTTTACCGAGTTTAGTACGTTCGACAATAATCAGTGGGATTCATATAAAAAAGTTAATCAGAAGTTTGCTGATGTAGTCATTTCTAATCTATCTGATGGAGATAGAGTATGGATTCATGACTATCAACTTATGCTATTACCTTCAATGATTAGGAAAATTAAACCAAATGTAACAATTGGTTTTTTTTTACATATACCTTTTCCTTCATATGAAATATTTAGGATTTTTCCATGGCGAGAAGAACTTTTAAAAGGAGTTTTAGGTTCTGATTTAATTGGCTTTCATACATATGATTATGAAAGGCATTTTATGAGCTCTGTGAAAAGACTACTTCGATTGAATATTAATTTTAATCAAATAGATTTTAATAACAGAAATATAACTGTTGATACTTTTCCAATGGGAATAGATTATGATAAATTTTGGAATGCAGCTCAAAATCATGATAAATTAAAAAACAATCAGATTTCTGATTTGCAAAAGCAACTTAATCTTCATATTGATTCCTCACCATCAAATAAACTAATATTGTCTATTGATAGACTAGATTACACTAAGGGAGTTGTCAATAGAATTAAAGCTTTTGATATTTTTCTAGAAACTTATCCCGAATATAAAGAAAAAGTAAGATTAGTTATGTTAGCGGTGCCATCAAGATCAGATGTACCTCAATATAAGAGACTCAAAAGACAAACTGACGAAATTGTTGGAAGAGTTAACGGAAAATTTTCTACCGTTAATTGGACTCCAATTTGGTACTTTTATAGATCTATGTCATTTAATAATTTAATTGATCTTTACAGATCTTCTGACGTAGCAATGATTACTCCAGTTAGAGACGGAATGAATTTAGTTGCAAAAGAATATATTTCAACAAGAATATTTAAAAAAGGAGTTTTAATTTTATCTGAAATGGCTGGAGCTTCTCAAGAAATGAATGAGGCTATTTTAGTAAATCCAAATGATCTAAATTTATTAGCTAATTCAATTAAAAAGGCAGTTGAAATGCCTGTTAGTGAACAGATAACAAGAAACTCAATTTTACAAAAAAGGCTTAAAAGATACAACGTTCATAAGTGGGCAAATGATTTTATGAACAGTCTAATAAAAACTGAAAATGAAGTTCATTCTGTCAAATCTGTGAGTATTGGTGTTAAGGAACATTCAAAAATTATATCAGATTTTAAAAAAGCTACTAATAAGTTACTTTTCTTTGATTATGATGGGACTTTAGTTGATTTTAATATTAATCCAGATTTAGCTGTACCAAGTAAAAAAATTCTAAGGCACTTAGAAATGCTATCCAAACTGTCTAATACTCATTTAGTCATTAATAGTGGTAGAGACGAAAAGTTTTTAGATAAACATTTCGGAGATTTAAATATAAGTTTAATAGCTGAGCATGGATATAAGATCAAATTAAAAGACGAAAATGAGTGGAGTAAAAATGGTTTAATCAAAAATGAATGGATGAATCATATTCTTCCCTTATTAGAGGGTTTTATGGATAGAACTCCTGGGTCTTTTATTGAAAAAAAAGAAGCTTCAATCGCATGGCATTATAGAAAATCTCCACCTGAGTTGGCTGAAAAAAGAGTTGTTGAGTTAAATACCCTATTGTCAAGTTTAATTCCTGATGAACTTCATATTCATAATGGTAAAAAGATATTAGAGGTAAAAAATAGCAGAATTAATAAAGGTTTTGCCGCAAGTAAATTAGTCGATAAAAATCATGATTTTATTTTTGCTGTAGGAGACGATATAACCGATGAATATCTTTTTGAAGAGTTGCCTGAAAGATCATATACTATTAAAGTTGGTTCAAAAAATACCTGCGCAAAATATAACATAGCCAATATTAACAAGGTTCATGAAATGATTCAAGATTTTTTATAATTAATCAACAATGAATAAAAAAAGAAAAATTTTAAAAGGTATTATTGCGGGTAATTTTGATGTAATCCATCCTGGATACATAAAAATGTTTAAAGAATGCAAAGAAAAGTGTGATAAACTATACGTTCTTCTTCATTCTGATCCGTCTATTGAAAGGAAACATAAACTTCCTCCAATATTATCTGTAAAGGAAAGATCTGAAATATTATTGTCTTTAAGATTTATAGATGAAATTTTAGTATATACATATGAGTCCGAGCTTTATAATATTTTGAAAAAGGGCGATTTTCATATTAGGTTTTTAGGAGATGATTACATTAATCAGCCTTATACTGGGGATGATTTAAAAATACCAATACATTTTTTAGATCGATCTCATGGCTGGAGCACTACAAAATTTAAAAATTTAATTGCTAATTCAGTTAAAAAATAATTTATGCATGATTCAAATAATTTAGAACTTGGAATAATTGGAAATTGTCATTCGTCAGCTTTAATTTCTAAAACAGGTTCAATTGTTTGGTGTTGTTTACCTGAATTTGATTCACCTTCTGTTTTTGGAAAAATTTTGGATAATAATATCGGAGGCACCTTTCAAATTATTTGTAACAACAATTATAGTATTGAACAAAAATACCTTAAAAATACTTGCATTTTAGTTACAAAATTTTCGAGAGGTAAGAATATTTTTGAAGTTCATGATTTTATGCCACGATATTTAAAAAAAGACAACAAATATCATTCTCCTGCTGAGGTAATTCGATATTTTAAATTAATATCCGGAAAACCTAAATTTAAAATTAATTACGATCCCAAATTAGAGTATTCTAGCTGTATAACTGAAACTTTAATAAAAGATGAATTTATTGTTAGCATAACTAAGGAAATCAACTATGATAGTCTTTACTTGTACACAAATTTTAATAAAAAAGCTATTGTTGAAAATTCAGAAATAATTTTAAAATCAGATGGATATTTTTCAGTTTGTTACAATGAAAAAATTAAACCTCAATCCTTAAATGAAGTATTTTCCGAATTAACTAGAACTAATGTGTATTGGTTAAATTGGTGCTCAATTACTCCTTCTTTTTCTGAATACGAAGATGAAATAATAAGGAGCGCTATGACACTCAAACTTTTGACATATGATAAAACTGGAGCAATACTTGCTGCAGCGACTACATCGATTCCTGAGACTGTTGGGGAGGTCAGAAATTGGGATTATCGTTTTTGTTGGATTAGGGATGCCTCAATGGTTATAAGAGTAGTTCATGAGTTGGGACATAAAAATGTAATAAGAAGATATTTAGAGTACATTATAAATTTGATACCTGACAAAGGAGAAAACTTTCAAATTATGTATGGTATTAATCGGGAAAAGGAATTGACTGAGAAAATACTTAATCATCTTGCTGGTTATAAAAACTCAAAACCTGTAAGAATTGGAAATGCAGCATTTAATCAACAGCAAAATGATATATATGGAGTTCTAATGGATATTATTTATACTGAAATTAAATTATTTTCAGATGTGGAAGATCAACATGAACAATTATGGTCAATTACAAAAAACGTTGCATGGGTAATCAATGAAAAATGGATGACACCTGATAAAGGGATTTGGGAGTTTCGTGGTGAAGACCAACATTTCACATTTTCAAAAGTATTATGTTGGGTTGCAATTGATAGAGCAATAAAAGTAGCTGGATTATTTAAAAAAGGTAAAAAAATTAAAAAATGGATTTTATTAAGAGATAGTATTAAAAAAAATATTTTATGTAAGGGTTGGAATAAAAACAAAAGAGCTTTTACTCAATCATATAACTCATCAGATTTAGATGCATCGGTTTTATTAATGGAACCTTATGGATTTATTAGTGCAAATGACCCTAAATACATTAGTACTGTCCATGCAATTGAAAAAGAATTATCTAATGATGGTCTTTTGTATAGATATAAAAATGAAGATGATTTTGGATTGCCAAGCTCTTCATTTACAGTTTGTACATTCTGGTTTATAGATGCTCTAAATAAAATCGGAGAAAGGGGAAAAGCTAAAAAGTTATTTGATAAATTACTTTCCTATAGCAATCATCTTGGGCTTTTTAGTGAAGATCTTGACTTTAAGACAAAGGAGCTACTTGGGAATTTCCCTCAAGCTTATTCTCATTTAGCACTTATAGAAACGGCTATGAACCTTAATAAAACTAAATAATTAAATTGAAATATTTAGTCCGTACATTAAATTTGTATCGTTTACATTTCCTTTTACATATTGAATTGAGGACGACCTACTTGTGTATCTTAGAAAAACAGAAATATTTTTATTTACTGCATAGGTTAGATAAGAATTTAAATAAACTCTAATGTCTTCAAAATCCTTGAGGTTCCATTGAGAATATATAGTAGTCATCAAGGAAATTTCATCAGTTATCTTAAGGTTTGAAAAGGCATTGATGGATAATCGAAAATTATATTTAGTAAATGAATTATAATTAATTTGATCATATGAATATGATGGATATTTTTCAATTTCATAAAAAGGTCCATAGGCGAAATCTAAATAATTAGATTCTTTACTAAGAAATCTGTTTCTAACACCAAATCCGAATAAATTTCTAGAATCAAGTGAAGATCTTAGACTTTTTCCTAATTGAAGAAATGAAAAAAATGAATTATTTTCCTTGTAAAAATGATTGTAACGAAATTGACCACTAATATTATTATTAAAAAGTATCCCGTTAAATTTAGTCATTGAGTTTTCAAAAGTAAATCTAAAAAGATTTTTATCAATTTTTTGACCTATTGTTAAATTTGAGTTTAATATTTGCATTTCAAGGTTACCTTTAGTTGAAAGTCCAGAAAATGTTCCAAATATTTGGAAGGTAGAATCTATTTTCTTTAAGTTAGCTTCAGTATCAATAATAGTCTGAGAATAACCAGAAAATGAAATAATTAAAATTAAAATATAAATGAATTTTTTCATAATGATTTTTTATATAGAAAATTATTATTTTAAATTTGAATTTAAACTTTTTTTACAAGATATCTTTCATAAAAAAAATAATAATATATTTTTTTAAATATTATATTTTTTAGTTTAAATTCGATGTCTAATATTTAAAATATAATGTTAAATTTTAAGTATATTTCATTGTTAAAGTTATATGTCCATTTTAAATAGATTTTATGTTTTTTAGATTTTTTTCATTTAAAATATTTTTTTTCTTTCTAACTTTATTTGTAAACGATATTTTTTCTCAAAAATCCTCTGATTTTATTTACCAAGAGCTAGGCAATTATGTCATCAAAAATTATGATAATACGTTCTTGGATAGACCGGAGTCAATATGGTCTATTATTAAGTCAAAAAACGAAAAACTTGTTTATTATGGAACATTTAATGGCATAATTGAATACGATGGTAATAAAATAAGAAAAATTAATGTTCAGGGTCAAATTGAGAATGAAGTTGGCAGTGAATATGTAAGAAATATGATTCAAACTGAATCAGGGGAAATATTTGTGTCAGGTCCGTCAGTAATGGGTGTCCTTTTAAATAATGAATTTGCGTCTAAAGAATATATCTCATTACTTACTCAAATACCAGATTCTATTAATCCTTATCAACAAAATTTTCTAGGAATTAAAGAGTTTAAAAATAAAATATATTCAAGTACACCTGAAAAGATATTTAGATGGGATGGGCAAAGATTTGACAAAATATGGGGATTCACTGATTATGAAGGAAGTATCAATTCTAAGGGGAAACTCCATTTTTTATTTAAAGTAGGGGAACGTTTGTTTATAAGACAGTGGGGTATTGGACTTCTTGAATTAATTGATGATAAATTTCAATTTGTAGAAGGTTCTGAGTTTTATTCAAATAATAGAATTGAATTAATGTTTTCTACATCAGAAAATCAAATTTCTATTTTCAGTAGTACCAATGGAGCTTTTTCTTTAAATAAAGATGGAACTTTTACTAAATCTAAAAACAAACTTTTAAATAAATGGCTAATTGAATCTAAAGTCCAATATGTATCTGAGTTGCCCTCATTTATTGATGGTTCAATTCCAATTATTTCAAATGATGGAATTTTAATTTTAGATAATAATTTAAATATAATTAATTTAATAGATGAATTAGATGGATTATTATCCAGTCAAATAACATCAATGTTTATTGATGATAATGATGATATGTTTGTAACTAATCTATTGAGCTCTGCTAAAATCGATTTTGACAACTCATTAACAGAATTTGATAGAACTGAGGGTGTTAAAGGAGTTGTTACTAAGATAAAAAGACTTAATAATCAGATTTATTTTTCAACTACTGAGGATATTTTTTCTTTAAGACCTAATGATGATCCATTAAAGAATGCTTCAATTAATGAAATAGGTTTAGATGACTATGTGAGAGATTTTACCAATTTTAATAATTCAATTGTTTCTACAAATAATTATGGTGTTATTGAGTATAACAGAAATAGTATAAAAAAAGTAACTTCTGATAGAGACATTAATCTACCAACACCAAGTAAATTAAGTGATAATATTTTAATTATTTCTCATCCTTCTGACGGGATAGTCTTATTGAAGAAAAATAAAAAAGGAATTTTAAAACAATTTAAAAAATCCAAACCAGCTTCAGATGTTGGAGTAACAGGTTTTAGAGAATTAAAACCAGGAAGCCTTTATGTTGAAGCTTCTGATGGTGAAGGTTCGTTTATTGCTGACTATGATTTAAAAGGTAATTTTAAATATAGAAGATTACTTACTCCAAAAAATGATAGTCTATATAAAGCATTAAATCTCCCAAAGACACTGGTCTTTAATAATGATTTGACAGATTATTTTTCTGAACCTTTGCTAAGTATTTTTAAAACAGGAATTGGATATTTAGTTTTTGATTTAATTGAAACTAAAATATACAGATTTGATGAAAACCTAAACCTCATAGAATTAAATAAAAATATGTCTGAAATATTTGGAAAAGGAATAAATTTTAATTATTTCAATGTTATTAATGGAATTGATCAGTTTACTGCTTTAAATGAGGTAACAGGTAATAATTGGTTTCTAACCGATCAGGGAATGCTAGAAGTGAAATTTGATGAATTTAGTTATGAAATTTTAAATCTTTTCAATTACGGAAAAATTGACATTAATGAACTTAAGGGATCATTTTTTGTTGAAACTAAAAATGGTATTGAGACTATTTGGTTGGGTTCAAAAGATTCAAAGTTAATAAGGTGGTCTCCTAAGACAAATTTGAACCTATCTAGTAATATTCCAAATCCTTTAATTAAAGAAATTTATCTTGGTGATGAACTGCATAATGTTTATGAATCATCAATTAGTTATGATGATAGCAGAAGTATGACTTTTAATTTAGCTTTTCCCTCCTTTAATAAAGAGGAAAATAACCAATACCGTGTATTTTTAGAAGGTCAAGATGAACAATGGAGTTCTTGGAATAATAATTCTGAAAAGTCATATACTAACTTGGGTGTTGGCAATTTTAATTTTTTAATTCAAGCTAAAGACACTAATGGTAATGAAAGTGAAATTATATCATACCCTTTTCAAATCAACCCTCCTTTTTATAGAACCTATTATGCTTGGTTTTTATATTTTTTAATTTCAATTTTGTCAATTTATGTTTTCAATAAGTTTATGACTAAACGACTTCTTGCAAGGCAAGACAATAAAAGAAAAGCAGACGAACTTGAGGAAGCAAAGGAAATGCAACAAAATATGTTACCTAAAATATTTCCTCAATCTGAGCACTTTGAGATATCTGCTGGACTTATTACTTCAACTGAAGTGGGAGGAGATTACTATGACTTCTTTGAATCAAATAAAGGAGAATTGTTTGCAGTCTGTGGAGACGCTACAGGGCATGGAACAACATCAGGGATGATGGTTTCAATTATTAAATCAGCATTAAATAGTTTACCTTCATTACCTGTAAATAAAATTTTAGAGGAACTTAATAGAATTGTAAAGAAAATTGATTTAAAAAGGATCAAAATGAGTTTAGCTATTGCTGAAATTAAAAAAGATCAATTGGTCATGAGTGCAGCTGCAATGCCTCCAATTTATTTTTACGACGCTAAAAAGAAAGAATGTGAAGAAATTTTAATTCAAGGTATTCCTTTAGGTGGCTTAAAGAATGAAACATATCATATTGTAGTTAAGGATTTTAATAAAAATGATATTATTGTAATGCTTTCAGACGGTTTACCTGAAGCTATAAATAAAAATAATGAGATGTATGACTATGAAAGATTGAGAGAATTTATTCTTAAAAATATTTCAAAGTCTGCAGATGAAATAAAAGATCTTTTGTTAAATGAATTAAATAAATGGATGGATGGAGTTATTCCAGACGATGATGTAACTTTTGTGGTTGTTAAGAAAAAAACTTAATTTTGTCCATATGCTGAAAAGCTAACATTTTTTTTAGCCTCAGCGGCATAATTTCTCTTTGTATTATTGGTAGAATATGAAGATGTTATTTCAACCTCTTTTTTATCATCTTTTTTTACTCTATTTCTAGTGTTTTTTGTGGGATCAAAACTTACATTACTTGAAAAATTAGCATTTTCATTTTTAGCTTTTTCATACTTTTTGGAATCACTATCAGTAACAGAACCTCCACCATAGGTGTTAGAGAAATTTGATGAACTAGCTTTTTTAAAAGAGTCTGAACTAAAAGCAGCTTTTGAATTAGTAGTTTTTTTATCTGATGTTTCAGAGTCAGAGCACGAAACAATTGTTAATGTTATAAAAGAATATAAAAATAACTTACAATTCATAATTCTATTCAAATATATTATATTAAAAAATATTTTTCAATTTAATTTTTTAAATTTTATTAAAAATTATTTAACTCTAACGTTCAACATACCTCTTGTCTCTTCACCTTCACCAATTTCAACAAATTCTAGTTCACCGTTTTTATCTTGTTGAGCTCTTTTTGTCCATATTTGAATAAAAGTATCTTCATCAATCCAATCAACTCTATATAGAGTTGGTGGCCAGACACCTCCAGAAGCCCTCCAATTTCCTGTGCTGAAATTAAATGTTTCAATTAATTTATTATTGTTGTAACTATAATTACCTGCTAAAGCTGCACCTCCCCAATTTGGGTCATCAGATTTGGCAAGAGTGTAATCAAAATTGACTATGACATTACCTTTATGAAAAATTTTATGATCATCTAACCCTTCTGGGAGAGCAGTTGTATCAACTGCAACCCCATTAATATATCTTACATTGGCTATATGTTTCCAAACACCATCTATTTCTGTAGCTTCGTCTTCATCCATTTTTTCAAATAACTCTGCATATTCAGTAAATTGCCAATCCTCTGTTGGGGCATTGTTTTCCATTAGTTGAGAGTAAATTTTGTCATTTAATGAAGCTTTAAACTCAAGTTTATTACCCCCTTCTTCACGAACGTTATCGATCCATTCACCTTCCCATGTAACTGCACTGCCAGCAAGATTTGTAAGTGTTTCATACATGTTAACTTCACCTTCTTCATTAAAAGAATATGTACCAAAACCACCTGCTCCAGATTTCCAAGGTAAATTTTCATATTTATCCTTGATTTCTTTAGAAACAGGTAAATTATTAATCCATGCGAAATGGCCAGAGGCATAAGCCTTTACTTGTCTGGGTTTAACTTCACTTTCAACTTCATCAAAAAAAATCGTATCAACAGGAACACCTTTTACAATCTGTATAGTCCCAATTCTGTTATAAAACCCTTCGATAGATGAAATGTTGCTAAATTTATCCTTTGATGTTTTTTGCTCACCACCACATGATATAAATAATGCTATAGATATTGAAAATAATATTTTTTTCATTTTAATTAACTTTAATATAATATTCGCTTGTTGTGTTTCCTCCTCCATCGTCTCCTGGCCACCTTTGACTGTAAGAATTTTCACCTAGGTTCGTTTCAAATGATATAAATGGCTCACCATATCTATCTTTATTTGGTAAGTTTTTGAAAAAGTTTTCCATACCCATTGTACCATAATCAATTCTCTCAGTTAAAATTCCATTTTCATACTCAAAGTTTCCATAAACTCCTTGACCGTAAAAACCTTGTTTAGTATTGTCTTGAATAGTTAAGTTTCTGAAGAAAAACATAAATTTCCCATTGTGATAAAATTTATAGTTAATAAACTCTTCACCTACTATGGGAATAGTGTCAACTGGAACATTGTTGACATATTCAATTGTACCAACTCTTTTCCAAACCCCATCAATGGGGGATTTTTCAAATTCAGGTATTTTTAAATAATACTCGCTGAAATTTGTTTCTTCATTGTTGTAATTATTTCCAAATTGGGAAAATTTATCCTCGGAAATGTTAACTTTTGCTTTGTATGTAATAGTGTTATTGATAGTATCCTTAAAAAACCACGAAACTGGTTCATCAATTACAAAATCAGTCCATCCTGCTCTTCCACCAAATCCAT
>CESO01034573.1_pt1 | contig 11727 bp, 6 predicted proteins | sample 356341 | NCBI WGS metagenome assembly CESO01 (sample SAMEA2621812, study PRJEB7988) | marine metagenome | biome: marine biome (ENVO:00000447); feature: deep chlorophyll maximum layer (ENVO:xxxxxxxx); material: "saline water (ENVO:00002010), including plankton (ENVO:xxxxxxxx)" | depth 35 m
TAAAACGAATTGTGCTTGACGTTCTACTTCCTTTTCTACACAACCTCCACTTATTGCTCCATGTATTTGACCATTCTCTTGAATCAACATACGAACTCCCGGTCTACGATAGGAAGATCCCTCCAGAGCAACGACAGTAGCTAAAACTGATTTTATCCCTAGTTTCTGAGCTTTCCAGATAATTCCTACAAGATTTTTAATTTCATGTGTCATTTGTAATTGGAATCTAATAATAAAATATAGGAATTAATTTGATTAGTTTTTTCAGGACTTTTGTATTCCATCTAATTTGGTGATTTATTATTAATCTTTACTCATTTAAGCTCAAGATCTAAAGATAAAGATTCTATCATCTTTATCAATTTACGCTTACCAATTTGGATTGGGGTAGCTTCTTTTTTTTGAATGAAAAATAATTTTCTTTTAATAAATCTCGGTGGAAAACCTATCTCAATTGTGGTAGGTGAAAAAGTTGCAGGTTGAAATTTAACTTCATCCTTTCTATAAATCCTTATGGAATCAAGTTCTGTTATTAAAGAAAGATATCCAACGTTAAAGTTTTTACCCCCCTTATAGTAATAGGGTAAAAAAAAGTGCTTGTTAGTCTTATAAATAACAACCTTGGAAAGAGTTCTTTCAACAAAGTCCGTATTTCCATTAATTGTTTTTTTTGATTCAAATTCATCGTTATAAAGATTGTATCGAAGAAGTAATACATCTCCATTTACTTCACCTGAACTAAAATCAGGACTATCATATTTTTCGCCTTTAATTTTACCATCCCACATTGATCTAAAACGGTCTGATTTTAATTTAGTGCTTTTATTAACACTATCCCCAATTATAGTTCTCACATAGTCCTGTGAATAATTTTTTAGAGGTAACAATAATATGATAAGGATAAATGTGTTTTTCAATTTTTTATTTTCAATTTAATAAATTCTTTTGGTCTCAAATATGGAAATTCTTATTATAATAATTTTTTTAACTAAATTGAAGCTTAATAATGTAATTATGAATGAGATAAAAAATATTTTTAGGGCTTTTCTAGCAACATTTATTATTGCTTCGGTATTAATAGGATGCAATTCTAAAGAGACTACTTTATTCGAAATTACCTACAATTCATCATTGGGATTGGATGGTTATGATGGTCGGCTTTTGTTAATTATCGCTAAAGATACACTTAAAGAGCCTCGTTTTCAGATTAATGATTCTGATGAAACAGGAATAATTATTGGAAAAAATGTTAATCAATGGAGATCAGACCAAAAACAATTATTTACTTCTTCCTCATTGGCCTACCCAATTGATAACTTAAGTGAACTTGAATCGGGAACTTATTTTGTTCAAGCCTTACTTCACAAATACGATACCTTCAATCTATCAAATGGAAAAACAGTTCAACTCCCAATGGACCAGGGAGAAGGCCAAAAATGGAATATCAGTCCTAAAAACTTGTACAGTAGACCATTCAAAATAGATTTCAATAAAAACTCAAAAAATACAGTAAAAATTGAAATTACTGAAGAAATCCCACCCATTAAACCAGCTGAGGATTCTGAATATATTAAGCACGTTAAAATTAAAAGTAAAATGCTTTCAGAATTCTGGGGAAGGCCTATGTATCTTCAAGCTAATGTCCTAATTCCTGAAGGGTTTAATAAAGAAAGTAAAACACAATATCCATTAATGGTTTTTCATGGACATTTCCCTAAAACAATTGGTGGATTTAGAACCTCCCCTCCTACTGCACCCAAAAAAGATAGCATATTCACCAGCAGATTTGGTATAACTGGATACAAATACATACAAGAAAAAGAAGCTTATGATTTTTACAAAAATTGGGTTTCAAAAGATTTTCCAAGATTTCTAGTTATAGAAATCCAACATCAAAACCCATACTATGATGATTCCTATGCTGTGAATTCCGCTAACCTTGGCCCTTATGGAGATGCAATTACTTATGAGCTTATCCCCAAAATTGAAGAAATGTTCAATGGTGTTGGAGAAGGTTGGGGGCGCTTTTTATATGGAGGTTCAACCGGTGGTTGGGAAGCTTTGGCTGTTCAAGTATTTTATCCTGATCAGTATAATGGATGTTTTGCTGCCTGCCCAGATCCAATTGATTTTAGGGCCTATACCGTTGTTGATATTTATAAAGATGATAATGCATATTACAAAAGTGGGAACTTTAGAAAAACTCTTCGCCCTGGAATGAGAGATGGTAAAGGACACATTAAAGCTCAATTGATTGATATGAATCGAAGAGAATATATACTAGGAGATAAAGGAAGATCAGGTGATCAATGGGATATTTGGCAAGCTGTGTATTCTCCAGTCGGCGAGGACGGATATCCAAAACCTATATGGGATAAACTTACAGGTAAAATTGATCATGATGTGGCCAACTATTGGCGAGAAAATTATGACCTTAGATATATAATGGAACGAGATTGGAATAAAATAGGTAAAGATCTTGAAGGAAAAATAAATATCTACTGCGGAGATATGGATAATTATTATCTAAACAATGCAGTTGTTTTGACTGAAAAATTTTTAGAAAATACACAAGATCCCTATTACAGTGGAGAGGTTGATTATGGAAATAATGCCGAGCATTGTTGGAATGGTGATCAAGACAATCCAAACTACATTTCTAGGCTTCGTTACAATACCATGTATCTTGAAAAAATAAAAGACAGACTAAAAAAAACTGCCCCAAGAAATCACAGGCTCAAAAACTGGGGTTTTTAAAATTATTATAAACTAAATATTTTATGACTATGTTAAACTTAAATATATATTCTTTTTGCTTGATTAGCTTATTTATTTTATCAAGCCTTAATAGTAATGTGATCGCCCAAAACAACGCACAATCGAAATCTGAAATGCTTCAGAATTATTCCTGGAGGGCTATAGGTCCTGCTAACATGGGAGGTAGGGTAACTGATATAGACGGAATACCCGGAGATCCTTCAACTTTTTATGTAAGTGGTGCTGATGGTGGAATTCATAAAACCGTTGATGGTGGAGTGAGTTTTGAACCAATTTTTGAAAAACAAAGAGCCTATTCTATTGGAGCTCTAACTATAGCTCCTTCTGATAAAAATGTTCTCTGGGTTGGAACCGGTGAGGGTGACCCACGTAATAGTGTTGGTTATGGTTGGGGTGTGTATAGATCGGTTGATGCAGGAAAGTCATGGAAACATTTAGGTCTTAAAAAAACTGAGAGAATAAAACGCATTGTTGTTGATCCTAAGAATCCTGACGTTGCATGTGTTTGCGCTCTAGGAAAAGAATGGGGACCAAACAAAGAAAGGGGTGTTTTTAAAACTACAAATGGAGGAAAGAGCTGGGATAAAATTCTTTTCATTGATGAGAATACGGGCTGTTCTGATATCGCAATGGAAAATGATAACCCAAGAATCATGTATGCTGGAATGTGGACATTTAGAAGAAAGCCTTGGAGATTTGACGACGGAGGCAAAAATACTGCCATCTATAAAACTATGGATGGAGGCTCTACATGGGAAAAAATCATGAAAGGTTTACCTAAAACAGACATGGCCCGCCCAGGAATTCATATTGCTCAAAGTGATCCCAATATAGTTTACTTGATGACTGAATTTGATGGTGGAGGGACAGCATTTAAATCTGAAGATAAAGGTGAAAATTGGGAGCTAGTAAATGATGATCCAAATATCAATTTCAGACCTTTCTATTATAGTGATGTTCGTGTAGATCCAAATAATTCAAATATTCTTTTTTCAATTTCAGGAAGACTAAGTCGTTCAAAAGACAGTGGTCAAAACTGGGAACAAGTGGCTAAAACAGTTCATGGGGATCATCAGGCTTTATGGATTGATCCAGAAAATTCAAATTATATTTTAAATGGAAGTGATGGTGGTTTCCAAAGATCATTTGATGGTGGTGACACATGGGAGATTATAAATAATATTGAGCTTTCCCAATTTTATCAACTTCAAATTGACAATTTAGAACCTTATAATGTTTACGGAGGTTTACAAGATAATGGAACATGGGTTGGACCCAGTAATTCCTTGTATGGAGCAGGTATATTGAAACGTCATTGGAAAGGACTTGCTTATGGTGATGGTTATTTTGCCGAACCAATTCCTGGAAATGAGCACTTGGTTTACACAAATCTTCAAGGTGGAGTCCCTTTTTTAGTTGATAGTCGCTATGGAAATGTTCAAACTATACATCCATATCCAAAAATTGTTGGGTCAGCTGGTGATGCGATTGAGAAACACAAATATAGATTCAACTGGGATTCTCCAATTCATATTTCTCCTCATGATCCTGAAACTGTCTATATCGGAGGAAATGTAATATTTAAATCTCAAGATAGAGGTAATTCATGGAAAGTAATAAGCCCAGATTTGACTACAAATGATAAATCTAAACAAAGAACGTCAGGAGGAACGATTTATCAAGATAATACAGCTGCTGAATTTCATTGTACAGTTCTTTACATTGCTGAGTCTCCAGTGAAAGAAGGAGTAATATGGGCAGGAACTGACGATGGTAACGTTCAAGTTTCCTTAAACGGAGGTGAAACTTGGACAAATTTAAAAGACCGTATTAAAGGACTTCCAGAATTTGCCTGGGTTTCAAAAATTCATGCATCGGAACATGATGCTGGTACAGCATTTGTTGTTGTAGATCAGCACCGTATGGATGATTTTAAACCCTACATATTTATGACAAAAAACTTTGGTAAAAATTGGGAAAAAATTTCATCTGATTTACCTTCTGACGATTATGTGAAAGTTGTTCGGCAAGATCCTCACAATCCTAATTTACTTTTTGCTGGAATGGAACACGGAATTTTTGCGAGCTGGAATATGGGAAAAAATTGGGAAAAAATAAATATAGATCTACCCAACGTATCAGTTCGAGATCTTCGGATACAGGAAAGGGATCGTGACCTTATAGTAGGAACTCACGGAAGAGGTGTATACATTCTAGATGATATTAGGCCAATTGAAGAACTTGAATATGCTGAGGGAAAAGCAATTCATTTATTTCCTGTTAGAGATGCTATCATCTGGAATATGTATTGGCGTATCGAAAATCTTGGGGACAGACACTATGTAGCTAAAAACCCTGACTATGGAACTAATATTAATTTTAGCTTAAGTCAAGATGCTTCTGAAACAATAGAAGTAGAAATAAAAGATGAAAGTGGTCAACTTATAACAACATTAGAGCATAAAGAAGCAAAAAAAGGAATAAATCGAATTGTTTGGGATTTGGGCTATAATGGTGCAAAAGCATTAAAAAGTAATTCCAATGAAAATATTGAAAATAAAGAAGGACTAAGATATGATGGTATAAGGCCAAAAGTTACACCAGGTATATATACAGCTAATCTTAAATACAAAGGGGAAACCATTAGCTCAAAAATAAAAGTGAGAGGTGATCTTAGAATAAACCTTCCAATTGAGGATTATCAAGAAAAATTAAGAGCATTATTAGCATTAAGAGATCTACTTAGTGAAACTCACGAATTAATTGATTATGTAGACACTGTGATTGAGCAATTAAATGATTTGAAGGTAAAACTTAATTCAAATTCATCAATAGAAAATTCAGACTTAGTATCTCTAAGTAAAAAAATTGCAGATTTTAAAGATGAAGAGCTTATGCGCCCTCCTCCTTCAATGTCATATAGACAAAGACCAAGGTTACGTGAGGAGATTAGATCACTTATGAGAGCGATAGATAACACGACAAATTCTCCCACTGTTCCTCAACTTGAAAGAATAGAGAGTCTTGGTGAAGAACTTAATAAGCACAAAAGTATGATGAATGAAATGGAATCAAGGATAAATGAAATAAATAAATCGAATGCATCACTGCCCCAAATCATTTTGAAAGGTAATTAATTTTGAGGTGTGTTTTTTTAATTTCGATTTTATTATTTAACCTAATTTTATCTTGTTCGGAGGGAATTAAAGTAGATGTTGTAATTGAAAATGGAATAATTTATGACGGAACAGGAAATAGTCCATTTAAAGGTTCAGTTGCAATTAAAGATGAAAAAATTGTATATGTAGGTTCGCCAAAGTCATTTCAAGCAAAAAAAAGGATTGATGCTACAGATCAAGCTGTCTCCCCGGGATTTATAAACATGTTAAGTTGGGGTGTTGAAACCCTTATTGAGGATGGAAAATCCCAAAGTGATATACGTCAAGGTGTTACCCTTGAAGTTTTTGGTGAGGGAATGTCCTGGGGTCCCTTAAATGAGCAAATGAAAGTTGACCTGTTGAAAAAACAAGGCGATATCCAATATGAAATTCCTTGGAATACACTGGGAGAATATCTTCAATTTCTTGAGGAAAAGGGTGTTTCAACCAATATAGCTTCATTCATTGGTGCAACTACACTTAGAATAAATGCTGTTGGTTACGAAGATCGCGAACCTAATCCTAAAGAACTAAAACTAATGACTAATTTGGTTCATCAAGGAATGAAAGAAGGAGCATTAGGAATCGGTTCTTCACTAATTTATGCTCCTGCATTTTATTCAAGTACTAAAGAACTTATTGAAATTTGTAAGATTGCAGCTCAATATGATGGAATGTATATCTCTCATATGAGAAGTGAAGGAAATAAAATATTGGAAAGTGTTGATGAATTAATGACTATTTCGAAAGAAGCTGGAATTCGATCTGAGATATATCATTTAAAACAAAGTGGTAAAAAAAATTGGGGCAAGCTAGATGCTGTTATTCAAAAAATTGATTCTGCTAGAACAGCAGGCTTAGAAATAACAACAGACATGTACAATTATACTGCTGGCGCAACTGGCCTGGACGCCTCTATGCCTCCTTGGGTCCAAGAAGGTGGTCTTGATAAGTGGATAGAGCGACTTAAAAAGCCTTCAATAAAAAAGCGTGTTATTAAAGAAATGCAAACAGATACTGATCAATGGGAAAACCTTATGCGTGCTGCTGAATCTCCTGACAAACTAATATTAGTTGGTTTTAAAAATGATAGTTTAAAATATTTAACTGGTAAGACTTTAGATGAGGTTTCAAAAATTAGAGGGAAGAGCCCAGAGGAAACAGCTATAGATTTGGTTATTCAAGATGGAAGTAGAGTCGGAACAGTCTACTTTTTAATGAGTGAAGAAAATGTAAAAAGACAAATCAAATTACCGTATATGAGTTTTGGTTCTGATGCAGGTTCAATGGCTACAGAGGGTGTTTTTTTGAAAAGCAGTACACATCCAAGGGCTTTCGGAAATTTTGCCAGACTATTGGGTAAATATGTAAGAGATGAAAAAGTTATTTCGCTCGAGGAGGCAATTTATAAATTATCAGGGTTGCCAGCTTCAAATCTGAAAATTAGAAATAGAGGTTTTTTGAAAATTGGAAATTATGCTGATATAGTTGTCTTTGATCCAGATTCCATTCAAGACTTTGCTGATTTTGAAAACCCCATGCAATACGCAACGGGGGTAAATCATGTTTTTGTAAATGGAACTCATGTTTTAGATAATGGTGATCATACAGGAGCTCTTGCTGGAAAGTTTGTTAAAGGACCAGGGTATCAAAAAAATAAAGTGAACTAATACAATGAAACAAATAGTAATCCTTCTGTTATTTCCATTAATCTTGGTTGGACAAACTAAGGTTTTGATTGGTGGAACCTTAATCGATGGTTATGGTAACCAACCAATTAAAAATAGTGTAATTATTGTTGAAGGTGAAACTATAGTGAAAGTGGGCAGGGTAGATAATACTCTGATTCCCAAAAATGCTGAAATTATATCTACTGAGGGTATGAGTGTTCTTCCAGGACTCTGGGACATGCATGTTCACTTAATGATTACTGGGCATTCAGATTACAGCTATTGGGACAAGACTTATTTGCCAATTTTTGAAAATGTAATAATGCCTGCATCGGCTCATCAACTTCTTCTTGCAGGTGTAACAAGTGCACGTGATTTGGGTGGTCCCTTAGAAGCAAGCTTAGCAGTAAGAGAGGGAATTAATAAGGGAGCTCTCCCAGGTCCTACAATGTATATGAGTGGACCATTTATTCAAAAAGAGCCTTATCCTGGTACAGAAGCATTTCGCTGGGGTGTTAATGGAGAAAAAGACGCTCGAGATAAAGTAAAAAAACTTGCTAAAGCTGGTGTGGATTGTATCAAACTTATTGATCAAGATCAAATGACATTTGAAGAGATTAAAGCTATTGTCGACGAAGCTCATAAAAATAAATTAAAAGTGGTTGCTCATTCACACAGGCCTGAAGAAATTCGATTGGGAATTAAAGCTGGTGTTGATAATTTTGAACATACCGGCCTTTCATCTTCACCTGCTTATCCAGATGACGTGATGGAATTAATAAAAGAAAGAACAGCAAATATGAATATTGGTCCATTGTATTGGACGCCTACTATTGAAGTACTTTTTAATCATGATTATGTAGTAAACAATCCTGAAGTTTTGGATAATGATAGCTGGCATTTAAATCTACCTGATTCTATAATTAAAGACATAAAATCCTCAATACAAAAACCTGGAGAACTTCCTTATTTCCAACTTACTTCAATTCGAAAACCTACATTAAAGAAGAAATTCAATCAATTAAAAGAAGCAGGTGTTGTAATGATGATAGGCACAGACAGTGGTGTTCCAATGAAATTTCATTCACAAAGTACATGGAACGAGTTAGACATTTGGGTTCGAGAATTAGGTGTAAGTCCTTTAGAGGCAATTAAATCTGCAAGCTATTGGCCCTCTAAATTCATGGGGGTTGAAAAAAAAGTAGGTACGGTATCCGAGGGAAAACAAGCTGATATTATCGCTGTAAAAGGTGACGTATTAAGATATATTTCATTACTTCAAAATGTTGATTTTGTGATGAAAAAGGGGGAGGTTTATAAAAATAAAATTAATAATCTAACTTCAAATTAGTTTTTTTAATTTGACTTATTTGAGACGAATCACCAGTCATTTCCCATTTTGCAAGTGATACAGGTATGTTACCGATAGCATTTAATGAATCAAAAAACTGTTTGACAAAAAACTTTTCTTCATTTTGTTTTGCAGCTTCCATCATCATAGATTCTATCAAATATTTACCCGTAATGTAACTGGTGCCATATCCAGGCTGTCTTAAATATAAGTGTTGCTCGAAAATAAGTAAATCTTTTTCTGTCTTCATCCATCCCCTGGGAGTATATTCGGAATGAATTTTACCAGCTTCTTCCATTGTCATCATGTTGGCATGGGCATATAAAGATCCTAATCCTCTCGCAGCTCTTTGAGCAATTAAAATATAAACAATTTCCCTAGAACGTGGATTTTTATCATATAGGCCAGCGTGCATAAATATTTCTTCAACGGCAGTCGCTAAACCTTCATTTCTGGAATCAAATATATTGTATAACAGGGCTTTCTCCCTTATTGGATTAGTATTTGGTTCTACTATCATCCGTTCCAATTCAAACCAATGGTAAAAATGAGAAAATAAGGGTTTAGGATCTAGATGAACCGTAATCCAAAAGAAATTTCTTTTTTCGGCAGGTATAAATTTTCCCAAATGAGGCTGCAAGGCTTTTGAGAAATATGGCTTTACCGTTACTATATCATTTTGATCCAAAAAATCAATTAATTCAGATGCCCCATTTTTTACTATTTTATTGTAAGCTTCTGGTGAAACAACAGGACTCAACTCAGGTAAATTTCGATTACGATGCTCCTCCAATTTTAAAGAAGACCAGGCTCTTGCCAACTCCCTTTTTAATAAAATAACCTCATCTTCCCAACTTAAAGGTACAAGATGAACGTTTTGTTGGTACCATGTATAGTTTTCTTTACCAATGCCAGAAGGGCCATTTTTTTTAGGGGCTTCTTGTTTGAGCCAGTTTACAAATTCATCTGTTGCATTTTTCGCTTTGTTTATTTCTTTAACTAAAATTTTATCACTCGCAACTGAAGGTTTTGAAAGAAGATTTTCTAGAACTTCTGATTGATCCTCTATATCTCTTATTCCAGCAATCCATAAATCTCTCGCGTTGCCAGTCAAGTTAATTCTTGCCTGTTGATTTAATTTTGGAATAATTTTTAAAGATGAAGCTAATTGCTTTTGACTTCTACTGTCAAGTGGAAACTTGTATTGCCACAATTCAATTACTGCATGATGTGTTGGTCCTTCATGGGCAGGGACATCGCTTTTATGAGTCCAAATGGACTTATAAAACGCAGGGTCACGTTCCCAAGGTTTTAAAATTTTATCATTAAATAAATACCCATTCATTTCAGCCCAAAGAAGATGCCAATCAACTTGTTCAGAATTGGTCCAACTTTCTTTAGGCATTGCATCTAATCTTCTTTTTAAAGATTGAAATGAAACTTCTCTTTTTTTGAATGTTAACTTTGAATAATCTGGGACACCTTCAATAAATGGGGGGGGTTCAAAATTACGCCACTCTTTAAATAATGATATTAACTCAGGTCGGGTATTTTCATTAACTACTTGCCCTGGAGTAAATTGATAATAAAACAAGAAAGTAAATAAAAAGAATGAAAACATCTTTCTTCTATTTGTTTTTGTAAAATCGTTCATTGTTAAAATATTCTCTTTATACAATAGAAACTAAATGTATTAAAATTTAACTACATTATATTTACTGAGAATATTTCATTTTGATTATGCAAAAAATTACTCTTTTCATTCTATTCATTTATACTTCTGTTAATTCACAAACCCTTGATTTTGACAAATTAGAAAACCTAAAAATCCGAAATATTGGGCCTGCAAATATGAGTGGACGTATTACTACTATTGATGCATCCATTTCTAACCCTAAACTAATTTTTGTTGGAGCTGCTTCAGGGGGAGTCTGGAAATCTGAAAATGGGGGATCATCTTGGATACCCGTTTTTGATAATCAGCCTACACAAAATATAGGAGCATTAGCAATACAGCAGACTAATCCAAAAGTGATATGGGTTGGAACAGGAGAGGGTAATCCTAGAAATTCAATGAATTTGGGAATGGGTATTTTTAAATCTGAAGATGGTGGAATCACTTGGAAAGCAATGGGATTAGAAGAAACAAAAACTATCCATCGAATACTAATCGACCCTCAAGACGAAAACATAATATACGCTGGCGCTTTGGGAGATCCCTTTACAAAAAATGAACACAGAGGGCTTTATAAATCTAATGATGGAGGAAAAACTTGGAATAAAATACTTTACAGTAATAATTCTTCAGGTATTGGTGATTTAGTAATGGATCCTCAAAACCCAAATAAACTTTTTGCTGCACTTTACGATCACCATAGGACACCATATTCATTTGTTTCAGGTGGAGTTGGTTCAGGTCTTTTTGTTACTGAAAACGGAGGTAAGAGCTGGCAAAAAATAAATCATGAAAATGGAATTCCACCAGGTGAACTGGGCAGAATAGGTATTGCAATTGCACCGAGTAATAACAAAAGGATTTATGCTAAAATTGAAGCTGAGAAAAATTTACTTTACAAGAGTGATGATGGAGGTCAATCATGGGAGGTGATCAATAAAAATCCAAAATTCACTAATAATAGACCTTTTTATTTTCAAGATTTAGCCGTTGATTCAAAAAATCCAGACCGATTATATAATATTTACCAACCATTGTCAGTAAGCTATAATGGTGGAAAAACTTTTGACACCATACCAATGATTCCAGCAGATG
>CESO01023058.1_pt1 | contig 11725 bp, 9 predicted proteins | sample 356341 | NCBI WGS metagenome assembly CESO01 (sample SAMEA2621812, study PRJEB7988) | marine metagenome | biome: marine biome (ENVO:00000447); feature: deep chlorophyll maximum layer (ENVO:xxxxxxxx); material: "saline water (ENVO:00002010), including plankton (ENVO:xxxxxxxx)" | depth 35 m
AATATGTTGAATATGAAATATTATATCTATCCCAATCAACAAGCTACAGAACCTCGATACGGTATCAATACAAATGCCAATGGAAACGCATGGATTGTTAATGAAATCAATGTTGTTGAAAATGCTGACAGTGCCATTCTTCAATTACCTAAGATTGATACTAAATTTCAAGCTATAGTTGAGGAAGAGTTTATTGATTTAATTAGCAACAATTCTATTTTTGATAGTACGGCAAATATTGTATTATCCTCATATCATCCAGAAAAATTAGAGTACAAATACACATCGAAGACAGAAAATAATGTAGCATTCTCTGAGGTATTCTACGACAAAGGTTGGAACGCATATATCGATAACCAACCCGTTGAACATTTTAGATTAAACTATATTTTACGTGGGTTAAAAGTCCCGGCCGGAAAACATAGTATTCGATTTGAATATAATCCTAAAACATACCAAACAGGATCCATATTAGCGGTGACATTTGGTGGCTTAATATATTTAATTATTGGATTAAATATTTTTTTATGGGCACGCAAAGAACTTATCACAAAAGATACAAAAAATAGAGTCTAGAAATGCAATTTGCTCAAGTATTTGGTCATCAAAAAGTAAAGGAACAATTAATCCGTAACGTTGAAAACAACAGACTCGCTCATGCACAACTATTTATGGGAGCTGAGGGAAGTGGAAAACTAGCCCTGGTCATCGCGTTGACACAATACATTTATTGTAGCCAACGAACACCAACAGATTCCTGTGGTGAATGCAGTTCTTGCAGAAAAATAAGTACTCATTCACATCCTGATGTACATTTCACCTATCCATTAGCAGCTAGCAAAGAAATCAGCACGCAGTACATCGAAAATTGGAGAGAAATTAATGCATCAACCACTTACTTCAATGCTATAGATTGGATGGAAGCTATCACAAAAGATGGCAATAAAACTCCAAATATTACTCGTGAAGAAACCAGAAGCATTTTATCTAGACTTTCATTAAAACCATTCGAAGGTGAATCCAAAACACTCATTATTTGGATGCCAGAATACCTCAAAAATGAAAGTAATGCCTTGCTAAAAATTATTGAAGAACCTCCACAAAAAACATATTTTATTTTAGTAGCTGAGCAATCAAAAAATCTTCTACCAACTATTACAAGTAGAACACAACTTGTTAAAATTCCGAAATATTCATATGAAGAAACTAAAGCATTCTTGTATAAAAAATATGGTTTAGAAAAATCGCGATTAGAACAAATAGCTCGATTAGCAGACGGAAATTTTAGAATTGCTACTATGCTTGTAGAAAATAACTCAACAGATTATGGACCACTTTTTAGAGATTGGATGCTAGCATGTTATAGAAATGATCTTAAATCGGTTAGTGATCTATCAGATAAACTTCATGCAATAGGAAGAAATCAAATTCAACTTTTTTTATCCCACGGTATTGGAATACTAAGGGAGTGTATGTTACATCAAACTATCGATAATTACCAAATAAATGCTGAACCCAGCCAAGTTGATTTTATACAAAAATTAAGCACAACTTTAAATGCCTTTTTCATAGAAAAAATTTATTTGCGAATGAACGAAGTCATTTACCATCTTCAGCGAAATGCCAACCCTAAAATTGCCTTATTTAATTTGTCCATAAATATTAGGTATCACTTTATCCGTAAGTAATTTCTATTTTGTGATATATTTGAGGCAATACGAAATTACTGCTAAGTGTAGTTGACTTTAATCTAAAAAAAGGCAATCAATATGGGATGTGGAAGTTGTGGAAATAATAATGGTAGTCATAGTCCTGGATGCGGGAATAATGGTGCGTGTAGCACAGGTAGTTGCAATAAACTAAATGTTTATAATTGGCTGACAGATATGGTATTACCTGAAGACTATGAACCATTTAATATTGTTGAGGTTCGATTTAAAGGAAGTAAAAAACAATTTTATAAGAATGTTAACCATCTTGAATTATTTACAGGAGACAAAGTAATTGTAGATTCTGATGTTGGTTATGATGTTGGAGAAGTATCTCTTTCAGGAGAACTCGTAAAACTTCAATTAAAGAAATACGGCATTGATGAGAACAATTCAGAAATGCGTTCGATTAAAAATGTGGCAAACGAGGGGGAGCTTGAGAAATACCAGAAGTTTAAAGATATTGAACAAGAGTCTTTAGAAAAAGCTAGAACAATAGCTCTCCAGTTAAGGCTCAAAATGAAAATAAGTGACATTGAATACCAAGGTGATGGTAAAAAAGTAACATTTTACTACACTTCTGAAGGTCGTGTAGACTTTAGAGAACTGATTAGAAGATATGCCTCAGAGTTTAAGAGCAGAATACAAATGCTTCAAGTAAGTTTTAGAGAGGAGGCCTCCAGACTTGGAGGAATTGGTTCTTGTGGACGAGAATTGTGCTGTAGTACGTGGCTTACTGACTATAAAGTCGTTAGTGTGAGTGCTCCAAAAACACAGAATCTATCCATAAATATGCTCAAACTTAGTGGGCAATGTGGCAGATTAAAATGTTGTCTAAATTATGAGTTGGAAACTTACCATGAAGCTTTAAAATCTTTCCCTAATGAGAAAGTAAAACTCAAAACTGAATCTGGTTTAGCTAATCTTAAAAAAATAGATATTTTGAAAGGGACTGCTTGGTATTGCTATGAGAAAAGTTTTGACTGGATTCCATTAGACTTAGATCGCGTAAACGAAATCATAACCCTAAATAAAAAAGGTAAAACTCCTACAACTCTCAGTGATACTGCTAAAGGAGCTGAGATTGCTTTTAAAACATTAGAATATAAAGACGACTTACTTGGAGAAAATGATCTTACTCGAATGGATCATAAAAACAAACAAACAAACAAAAGAAAGAGTAAAAAAAGAGGGGATAATAATCGAAGATTTAACAAACCCAATAATAAATCAAATAAACCAACAGTGAATAGAAATAATTCAAATCAAAAACCACGAGGAGACAATCAGTAATTGATCTATTAATTCATGCAAGCTAGACACTTAAACCGAAAAAAATACTTCAAAGAGCAGGCATTAACCACTTATAAATATGTGATTCCATATATACAAGATTTAATCGAAATCAATGAGAATACCTCTGTTTTAGAAATTGGATGTGGTGAAGCAGGAAATCTTGTACCGTTTTTAGATATGGGTTGTAAGCGTGTCGTCGGCATTGATATTTCTAAAGGGCGAATAGAAAATGGTAAACTTTATCATTCTGACCACCCCAATTATAAAAATCTAGAGCTTATTGCTGAAGATATTTATGATACTGAAACAACTGAAGAATTTGATATTATTGTCAGTCGTGATGTCATTGAACACATCCCAAACCAAGAAAAATTCATGAACAGGTGTCGCGATTTCATGAAACCTAACGGTCTTTACTTTATTGGGTTTCCTCCTTGGTACAATCCATTTGGCGGACACCAACAACTACTAAAGCATAAACTATTTTCTAAGCTACCTTATTTTCACATAATCCCCCGATCTTTATACAAAGGCCTTCTTCGTTTGATGGGCGAAAGTGATGCAAAGATTAAAGGGATGCTCGAGATATACGATACTCGAATCACAATTGATCGACTAAATAAAATACTAAAGATCAACAACTACCAGATACTGAAAAAGACAGATTATTTGTTCAATCCAAATTACGAGACAAAGTTTGGTTTAAAACCAAGAAAACAGCTAAAATTGATTAGCTCAATTCCGTTTATCAGAAACTTCTTTATTACAGCATCATACTATGTAGTTCGAGCGATTAAATAGTACTATCAATCAATAATTATTCGATTTTTTATCGATCTAGCTAAGGTGATTTCATCAGCATATTCCAATTCTCCACCCACTGCAATTCCTTTAGATAGCGTACTCACTTTGACCCCAAAATCACTGAGTTTTTTTGCGATGTAATACTCAGTAGTATCTCCCTCCAAAGTTGAACTTAGTGCAATTACCGCTTCCTTGATGTTATTTTCTTTAACTCTATTTAACAATTCAGGTATCTTAACATCGCTGGGCCCTACTCCATCTACTGGTGAGATTAATCCCCCTAATACATGAAAAAGTCCATGATATTGACCCGTATTCTCTATAGCTATCAAATCTTGAAAATCTTTTACAATACAAACAATGGAAGTATCTTTTGATGGTGAGCTACATACATTACACAATGGTGAGTCACTCAAATTAAAACACTGATTACAATATTTAATTTGAGTTCTCATTTTTAATAAAGCATCACTCATCTCAACAGTGTCTCCCTCTGATCGTTTCAAAAGGAATAATGCCATTCGTAAGGCACTTTTTTTACCAACACCCGGAAATCGAGATAATTGCTCTACTGCTTTATTTATTAAATCAGATGATGAAACGCTCATGTATTTAAAATAACAAAGTTATAAGTTGTTGGTTATCTAACAACATTATTGGGAATCATGTGTTTAACTTATACTAATCAATAAGCGTGATGGAAAATAAGCTAGACTTAAATCATCAAATTAAGGTGAGTATGACTCCTCATTATCAGAAGAATCAAAAGGTTTCTGGTGCCCGACATATGTTTAGTTATCAAGTAACCATTCACAACAATAGCATTGAAAATTTACAACTAATCAAAAGACATTGGTTTATCACAGACGGTGTATTGGGGGTTCGAGAAGTTGAAGGTGAGGGTGTAATTGGTGAAAAGCCAATTATAAAACCAAACTATAGTTACACTTATCAATCTTGGTGTCCAATTTCAGAAGATTTTGGCAGTATGAGTGGTTATTTTACTTTTTTAGTTGTGCGAACAGGAGAATTAGGATTTGCTAACATAGACACTACTCTATTGATACCAAACCAAATTTTAAACTAGATACATTACTGGGTATCATCTTGTTTGCTACTTAAATAAATTGATAGATCAACCCCATAATTCCGATAATCCAACAATAAATAGCAAAATAGATCAACTTGCTCTTTTTCACTATAGCAATCATCCATCTACAAGCAAAAATTCCAGAAACCAGAGCAGCTATAAATCCAAAAATGATGGGTAAATTAACTGTCGAATCAAGCAAACTAGCTTCCAATGAAGAATAATCTAGTATCTCTTTTGCCATAGCTCCAAATATCAAAGGAAGTACCATTAAAAAACTAAATCGAGCTGCCCGTTCACGATTAATTCCAAGTAAAACAGCTAATGCTATAGTGCTTCCGCTTCTACTAATCCCTGGTAGGATAGCAATGGCTTGAATAATCCCTAACAACACTGCATTTTTTGCATTCATTATACCATCTCTTCTTCCAAGTCTGTCAGACAAAAAAAGTAATACGCCTGTTAAAATTAACATGAAGCTCACAAGCAAAATATTTCCACTAAAAAATCCGTCAATTTGGTCTTTAAAAAACAACCCCACTAAAACTGCAGGTATCATTGATAACATTATAAAAGAGGTGAATTTTGTTTCGTAATTCAACTCTACTTTTAGAATTCCCTTTATCAACTCCAGAATATCTTTTCTAAAAACAATAATTGTACTTAAGGCAGTAGCAAAGTGAAGCGTGACTGTGAACAACAAACCGGCCTCAGCCTCGGCTATTCCAAAGATTGCTTTACCCAACTCGATATGACCACTACTGCTAACAGGAAGAAACTCAGTTAAACCCTGAATTATCCCAAGAACAATAGACTCCCAAAAGCTCATTAATTATTTTTTTGGTTTCCTCATTATCGCAAAGATTTCGATAACAAACCCTGAAAGTACAACAATTGGAGCCAGAGTAGTCTTTCGAAAATCATAAATATCCTCCTCACCGTACATTAATACAAACCCAACAATAATTGTGAGTAAACCCACTAGCATGAGTTTATAGTTTGCATTGTTAAAAACAAATTGGTAAGACGAATTATTTGTTGGTTCAGATTTACTACTTTTTTTATTAGCCATAACGTGTTGTTTTCTATTGTGAATACTAAATTCTACTGACAAAAATAACATCAAATTGTATTGATCCCACTTTTAATAATTCAAATGCTACAAGTTCTTTTACTTTTGTGGCATTCCATAAATATATGAGTACCTACAATTTTCAATCTATCGAAGATAAATGGCAAGCAAAATGGGCCGAATCAAAAGTTTATCGATCTGAAATTGATTCTACCAAACCCAAATTTTATGCTTTAGATATGTTCCCTTATCCTAGTGGGGCAGGATTACATGTAGGTCATCCATTGGGATATATTGCCAGTGACATTGTTAGCAGGTACAAACGGTTAAATGGTTATAACGTTCTGCATCCTATGGGTTTTGATGCATTTGGTCTTCCAGCAGAACAATATGCCATTCAAACCGGACAACATCCGAAAATTACCACAGAAATCAACCTCAAAAAATACAAAGAACAACTGAACAGAATTGGATTTAGTTATGATTGGGACCGAGAAATTAGAACTACAGACCCCAGCTACTACAAATGGACTCAGTGGATTTTTATTCAGCTATTTGAGTCTTGGTACAATGAAAAAACGGACCAGGCTGAGCAAATCGATTCACTCATTTCTATTTTTGAAATTGAAGGAAACATTAATGTTGTTCATAAGGGTGGTCAAATTGAATCTTTTACTTCTGTTGAGTGGGAAAATAAAACAACTCAAGAGAAAGAGAATATTTTACAAAATTACCGGCTTGCTTTTCAGAAAGAAACAACTGTAAACTGGTGTGAAGAATTAGGTACGGTTCTGGCAAACGACGAAGTTAAAGATGGATTATCAGAACGTGGTGGTTATCCAGTGACCCAAAAATTAATGAAACAGTGGTATGTCCGAATCACAGCTTATGCAGATCGTTTATTGTCAGGACTAAACCAAATAGACTGGAGTGATAGCATTAAAGAAACCCAACGGAATTGGATCGGGAAAAGTATTGGTGCTCGACTTTTATTCCAAGTAAAAAATTCTTCTCAAAATATCGAAGTATTTACGACTCGTCCTGACACGATATTTGGATCTACTTTCATGGTTTTAGCTCCAGATCATCCAATGGTAGAATCGATCACATCGGAAGATCAAAAAAAAGAAGTTGAATCTTATGCAAAAATTGCAACCAATAAAAGTGAGTTAGAACGAAAAAAAGACAAATCTGTATCCGGTGTTTTTACAGGTGCATATGCAATTCATCCATTTACCAAAAAAGATATCCCCATATACATTTCAGAATATGTATTAAGTGGTTATGGCACTGGAGCTATTATGGCTGTTCCAGCTCATGACGAACGAGATCACGCCTTTGCCAAAAAATTTGGATTAGACATTATTCAAGTTATTGCTGATCCAAATGAAGAAATAGATATTCTTGAAAAAAGTTATGATTTAAAAGCTGGTATTCTTGTCAATAGCGAAAATTTTGACCGACTAACTATTAAAGAAGCTATGCAGGCTATTATTCAATTGGCAGAAGAACGAAATTTTGGGAAAAAAGAAACTCAATTCAAATTGAGAGATGCAGGCTATAGTAGACAACGATACTGGGGCGAACCATTTCCCATCATATATAACAACGGCATACCGACCGTTGACAACAACCTCCCTGTCAAACTTCCTGACGTTGAGACCTATACCCCATCTGGATCTGGCGAAAGCCCTCTTACTCACAATGCCCAATGGGTAAACACCCCCAAAGGAAACAGAGAAACAGACACTATGCCGGGATACGCAGGGAGTAGTTGGTATTTTTTAAGATTCATGGACCCTAAAAACGAACACACATTTGCCAGCAAAGAAAGCCTATCCTATTGGAATCAAGTGGACCTGTATATCGGTGGAACTGAACATGCTACGGGTCATCTACTATACAGCAGATTTTGGACTAAATTCTTATTCGATAAAGGTCATTTAACCTTTGATGAACCCTTCAAAAAACTTGTCAATCAAGGCATGATTCAGGGGGAAAGTCAGCTCCTCAATACAGGAAATCGAGAACTACATATACCTATCGAATACGTATCAAAAGATGGAACAATTTCTCAAAATAAATTTGAAACACTTCAGCAAAAAGACAGTCGATTTTCTGATGTTAATTCTCAGGAACTATTTGCAGGTAAAGCAGAAATAAAACTACGATCACAAGTAGAAAAAATGTCAAAGTCAAAATTTAACGTGGTTAATCCTGATAGAATCTGTGAAGAATACGGTGCTGATACACTTAGACTTTATGAGATGTTTCTAGGCCCAATCCAAGACAGTAAACCTTGGAGTACCAAAGGTATTGACGGCACACATCGTTTCTTGAAAAAATTATGGTCATTATTTTATAACTTTGACAACCAACCCCAGTGGGATGAATCTAAACCTAGCCAAGATTCTTTAAAGACACTCCATAAGACTATAAAAAAAATAACCGAGGACATTGACAACTTATCATTAAACACTTCTGTATCTCAATTCATGATTTGCGTCAATGAATTAATTAGCCAGAAATGTAAATCCATTCCGATATTAAGCGATTTGTTGATTCTTTTAAACCCGTTTTCTCCTCATATTACAGAAGAGCTATGGAACTTAACTGGCAATAATGGTCTCATTGAAGATGCTCAATGGCCTGTTTTTGAAGAATCATACGTAACCGAAAAAAATAAAACTTATCCCATATCAATAAATGGCAAGACACGCACCAATATGGAATTCCCGTTGGACATGAGCAAACAAGACATTGAATCTCAAGTTTTGCAAAATGAGGTTGTGCTTAAATGGTTAGACGGTAATTATCCTAAAAAAGTAATTATTGTACCCGAAAGAATTGTCAATATTGTTGTTTAATGATTTATTAATTAACCAATCTATTTATTACTTTCGAACTTAAATATTATAAAAATGAACACCTGGATAGATATCCCAAATAACTCTGATTTTACTATACATAATCTGCCATATGGTGTATTTATGAGGGACCATAAGCCCACTCCTGGAATAGCTATTGGAGATTCAATTGTCGATTTAAATGCAGCTGCTAAATGTGGCCTTTTTAAAAGTTTAGACTTCAATAGCAGTGTCTTTGAATCTGATGTTTTAAATGACTTTATCGAATGTGGTAAAAATGCATGGTCTTCACTAAGATCATTTTTGGTTACCGAACTTACCACTGAGGGTGACCTTTTTGAAAATAAAGACAAAATAATCGTCTTTAGAAAAAACGCTCAAATGTGTTTACCAATACAAATTGGTGATTATACAGACTTTTATAGTAGTATTGAACATGCCACTAATTTAGGTAAATTATTCAGGCCTAACAGTGAGCCTTTACTCCCAAATTGGCGACATATCCCCGTTGGATATCATGGTAGAGCCAGCAGTATTGTCATCAGTGGCACACCTATAAAAAGGCCTCAAGGTCAAATTAAACCTACGACCGAAGAGAAGCCCATTTTTGGACATTCAAAGCGTCTAGACATAGAATTAGAAATGGCATTTATTATTGGTTCATCTACTAAATTGGGAGAATGTATCACTGTAGAAGATGCAGAAGATCATATATTCGGAAAAGTTATTTTTAATGATTGGAGTGCTCGAGATATTCAAGGTTGGGAATATGTTCCACTTGGACCATTTTTGGGCAAAAATTTTGCTAGCACCATTTCTCCATGGATTGTTACTATGGAGGCACTCGAGCCATTTCGTTGTGAAAGTATTAAACAAGATCCACCTGTCTTACCCTATCTTAAATACGATGGAAACAAAAACTTTGACATTCAACTAGAAGTAGGTATCACACCAAAAGAAGAGGAAGAAACGATCATAAGTCAAGGTAATTTTAAATTTATGTACTGGAATATGGCTCAACAACTAGCCCACCATACGGTGAATGGGTGTAACGTAAATATTGGTGATGTTATGGCTAGTGGAACCATATCCGGAAGAGACAAAAGTAGTTACGGAAGTTTAATTGAAATTAGTAAAGGAGGGAAAGAACCCATTCAACTAAAAAATAATAAAGAGCGAACTTTCCTTGAGGATGGTGACTCCGTTACAATCCGTGCTTGGTGTCAAAAGGATGATATTAGAATTGGATTTGGAGAATGTATAGGTACGATTGTTCAATAACATTATCCATTAATTTTAAAGTCTTTATAATAGATAAAAAGTTCGTAGCAGTAGATTTAATTGATGTTTTTTAGAATTTATCATAACCATTTAGATTTTCAACTGAACATTCCAAAGTTATTAAAAATGAGTAACGATATAATCTCCTTGCTTATTTTTGTTAACTCAAAACATGAAAAAAATTGCTAACTATATTAATGGCAAATTAATTGAGCCGAAATCTAATAGTTACATTAATAACTATAACCCAGCCACAGGTCAGGTATATTCACTAATCCCAGACTCAAACGATGAAGACGTAGAAATAGCTATTGAAAGTGCAAAAAATGCATTTCCTTTATGGTCCAAACTTAAAAATTCTGAGCGCTCACGTTGGCTTGAAAAGATATCAAATGGCATTAATGATCGACAAGATGAACTTGCATTAGCTGAATCTATCGACAATGGCAAACCACTGAAATTGGCAAAAAAAGTAGATATCCCTCGAGCATGTGAAAACTTTAAATTTTATGCAACAGCTATTCAACATTTTGCATCTGAAAGTCATCACAATACAGATAGTATGATAAACTTTACCCTAAGAAAACCAGTAGGTGTTGCAGCTTGTATATCCCCATGGAATCTTCCGTTGTATCTTTTTTCTTGGAAAATCGCTCCGGCATTAGCTGCAGGGAATACGGTTGTAGCAAAACCCTCTGAAATTACACCAATGACAGCCTATCTTCTCTCAGAAATATGTCACAATATTGATTTACCAGCTGGAGTTTTAAATATTGTTCACGGACTAGGTAGCAACACGGGAAACTCAATTATTTCAAGTGATGACATCGATCTAGTGTCTTTTACTGGCGGTAGTTCTACTGGTGCTCATATTGCAAAAATTTTAGCTCCTAAATTCAAAAAAATGAGTTTAGAATTAGGTGGTAAGAATCCGAATATCATTTTTGATGATTGTGATTTTGATGAAGCAATTCGAACATCACTCAACAGCTCATTTGCAAACCAAGGTCAAATCTGTTTATGTGGGTCACGGATACTTATTCAACGAGGTATTTATGAAAAATTTAAAAATGAATTCGTAGCTCAGACAAATAAAATAATTGTTGGAGATCCAATGAATGATAAATCGCGATTGGGAGCTATCGTTAGTAAACTACATTATGAAAAAATTCTGAATTACATCGAACTAGCAAAAAAAGAAGGAGGATCAATCCTATCAGGAGGGGCACCAGTCAAACTAGCTGGAAATTTGAGCGAAGGTTGGTATATCAGACCAACTATTATTGAAGGACTTGATCAACAGTGCAGAACTAATCAAGAAGAAATTTTTGGACCAGTAGTAACTATTCAACCATTTGACACTGAGGAAGAGGCTATTGAATTAGCTAATAGCAATAACTTCGGACTTGCCGCTACCATTTGGACTTCAGATTTAAGTAAAGCTCACCGTTGCTCTGAAAATATAAAAAGTGGTATTATTTGGGTAAATTGTTGGCTACAACGTGACTTAAGAACACCATTTGGCGGAATGAAAAATAGTGGTGTTGGAAGAGAAGGCGGCTGGGAAGCACTTCGATTCTTCACAGAACCTAAAAACGTTTGTATA
>CESO01032840.1_pt1 | contig 11705 bp, 6 predicted proteins | sample 356341 | NCBI WGS metagenome assembly CESO01 (sample SAMEA2621812, study PRJEB7988) | marine metagenome | biome: marine biome (ENVO:00000447); feature: deep chlorophyll maximum layer (ENVO:xxxxxxxx); material: "saline water (ENVO:00002010), including plankton (ENVO:xxxxxxxx)" | depth 35 m
TATCACGCTGGGGTGTTCGAAGAATATTTACGATAGTGAAATACTTATGGGTCAATTAAAAGCCTCTGGTAAAGACGTTGTTCATCAAAGAGATGGACAGATTGTAGTTATAAATACATGCGGGTTTATTGATAATGCCAAAGAAGAATCTGTAGATACCATCCTTGACGCTGTTAGGTCAAAGAAAAATGGACAAGTTGATAAGGTTTTCGTCACTGGTTGCCTTTCAGAGAGATATAAGGATGATTTGAAAAAAGAGATTCCTGATGTTGATGACTACTTTGGAACTAGAGATCTTCCGTTGTTACTTAAAGCTTTAGGTGCAGATTATCGGAGAGAATTAATAGGTGAAAGGTTAACTACGACTCCTCAACATTATGCCTATCTTAAAATAAGTGAAGGGTGTGACCGGCCCTGTTCTTTCTGCGCAATACCTCTTATGCGAGGCTCACACAAGTCAACACCTATTGAAGAATTAGTTCTTGAGGCTAAGGCTCTTGCAGACAAAGGAGTGGTCGAGTTGATATTGATCGCTCAAGATTTAACGTATTACGGTTTAGATATTTATAAGAAAAGAAATTTAGCGGAGCTTCTGAGAGCTCTCGCAGAGGTGGAAGGAATATCTTGGATTAGGTTACATTATTTATTTCCTACAGGCTTTCCCGAAGATATTCTAGATGTTATTCACGATAATCCAAAAGTGTGTAATTATATTGATATCCCTCTTCAGCATATTTCGGACCCGGTTTTAAAAAGCATGAGAAGAGGTACAACAATGGAGAAGACAAATTCTCTGTTAAAAAAAATGCGAAAAAAAGTCCCTGATATTGCAATTAGAACTACTCTTATAGTTGGCTATCCAGGAGAGACTGAAGACGATTTTGAAACTCTTTTAAAGTGGGTAAAAGACCAAAAATTCGAACGCCTGGGTGTTTTTGCGTATAGTCATGAGGAAAACACACATGCATATGGGCTGGTAGATGATGTACCGAATGAGACAAAACAATCTCGACTGAATGCAATTATGGAAGCTCAAATGTCTATCTCAGAAAAATATAATTTTTCGATAATTGGAACTATACTGAATTGTATCGTAGATAGAGAAGAATCAAATGGATCTTATGTCTGCAGAACAGAAAAAGACAGTCCAGATGTTGACAATGAAGTTCATTTAAATTGCCCGAATATTCATTTAAAAAAGGGTTCTTTCGTTCAGGTAAAAGTTACTCAAGCATCAGAATATGATCTGGAGGGAGTTCTTGTATGAAAAGTTGAAAACTTCCTTCGTTTTTGTTAGATAGGATCCCTTGAAGACGTTAATTTAGGGTTTGAAATGTATCTTGTTTTTGACACCGAGACAACGGGCTTGCCAAGAAATTGGAATGCCCCATTAAATGACCTGGAGAATTGGCCAAGAGTTGTTCAAATTGCTTGGCAACTTCACGGTAAAAAAGGCGATCTTCTCGAAGCAAAAAGCTTTTTAATTCAACCCAATGGTTTTAATATCCCTTTCAAGGCTCAGGACATTCATGGTATATCTACGGAATTGGCTTCTCGTGATGGACTTGAACTGGAAAAAGTTGTTCAAGAATTTTTAAATGCGATAAAACAGTCTAGATTTTTAATTGGTCACAACTTGAAGTTTGATACCAATGTTTTAGGAGCGGAATTTATCAGAGCAGGTATAAATCCAAAACTTTTGGATCTTCCCATTTTAGATACGTGTACACAGAAAACTGCGAAGGTTACTCAAATAAAGGGTAGAGGTAATGCATTCAAAATTCCTAAGCTCAGCGAATTGCATTTTAAACTTTTCGCAAAGGAATTTGAAGAGGCACACAATGCTAGTGCGGATGTAGAGGCTTCTGCACGCTGCTTTTGGGAATTAGTAAGAATTGGACATTGGAGTGAAGATGAACTAGGAATTAGTGAAGAGGAATTAAAGAGTTTTCAAAATATTAATTCACAACCCATTGAGCCTGTTGGCCTTGTTCATATCAATTTTAAGAAAGAAAGTGCTCTTATCGTTGAGTCAAATCAAGATATTGAAGAGATAGACCCGAAGAGCCCTGAAAAACACAATAATTCAAAAAGCTTTTCAGTGGAGGAATCAAAATATTTCTTCCATCTTCATACTCATAGCCAGTTTAGTGTGCTTCAGGCTACAGCAAAGGTTCCAGACATGGTAAAAAGGGCGATTGATGATAATCAATCCGCTCTGGGGATAACAGATATTGGTAATATGATGGGGACTTTTCAATTCATCAAAGCCGTATCTGATTACAACAAGTCGAGACCTGAAGATCGAGATGAACTTAAAGCGATTTTGGGGTATGAGGCATATTTGTGCCGGCAGCGAGATGACCGTTCTCAAAAGGACGATGGATATCAAATTCCATTATTTGCAAAGAATAAAATCGGCTATCATAATCTCGCTCGATTGAGCTCTGCAGCATACATTGAAGGTTTTTATTATGTCCCGAGAATTGATAGAGATATACTTTGTCAGAATAAAGAAGGTATAATTGTAACAACTGGCGGTTTAACTGGCGAAATTCCTCAATTAATTCTTCAGGTTGGGGAAAAGCAGGCGGAAGAGGCATTTTTGTGGTGGAAAAATGAGTTTGGCTCAGATTTTTACGCTGAAATCAACCGTCATGACCTTCCGGAGGAGGACGTTATTAATAATACTTTATTGAAATTTTGTAATAAGCATAATGTTAAAGCCATAGCTGCAAATAACGCTTATTACATTAATCAAAGTGAGTCTGAAGCGCACGATATCTTACTTTGTGTCAAAGATAATCAGAAGAGATCTACTCCTGTTGGAAGAGGTAGGGGCTTTAGATATGGGTTCCCCAACAATAATTTTTACATGACTTCCAAGGTTGAAATGGCAAATAAGTTTTCTGATATCCCGGAAACACTTTATAATCTTCAAGAAATTCATGATAAAGTTGAAAATTTCCCATTAGCAAGGGATGTTTTATTGCCCAACTTTCAAATTCCTGATGAATTTTTAAAAGAAAAAGGGGATCAAAAAGCAGGAGAAAATGCCTACTTAAAATACTTAACCTATAAAGGTTCAGAGAATAGATATAAAAACATAACAAAAGAGATAAAAGATCGAATTGACTTTGAATTAGAGACAATTGAAAGAACGGGATATCCGGGTTATTTTCTGATAGTTCAGGATTTTTGCAATGCAGCGAGAGAAATGGGTGTGACGGTAGGGCCAGGAAGAGGTTCAGCAGCGGGTTCTGCAGTTGCATATTGCATTGGGATCACCAATGTAGATCCAATTGAGCATAATCTGTTATTTGAAAGGTTCTTGAATCCAGACAGAATTAGCCTTCCGGATATAGATATTGATTTTGATGATCGTGGAAGAGATCAGGTAATACAGTATGTCATAAATAAATATGGAGATAGTCAAGTTGCTCAAATTATTACTTACGGAAAAATGGCTGCAAAATCATCTATTAAGGATGCAGCAAGAGCATTAGATCTTTCATTTGATGAGGCAGAAAAACTAACAAAGACAGTTCCTGATAATCAAAGTTTAGATTTACTGCTAGGGTCAGATGAAAAAAAAATGAGAGATAGGTTGACAGGAGAGGATTATCAAAATGCAAAAAAATTACGCGAATTTTATAAAGCTAATGATTCTGGAGGTGAAACTTTGCGGCAAGCTAAAGTATTAGAGGGATCTTTGCGTAATACAGGAATTCATGCATGTGGCGTGATAATAACACCCACGGACATAAGAGACCTCATTCCCGTTGCGGTTGCAAAGGATAGTGATATGTGGTGTACACAATTCGATAATGCAGTGGTGGAGTCTGCGGGTCTATTAAAAATGGATTTTCTTGGTTTAAAAACTTTGACAATTATAAAAGATGCTGTTGCCTTGATAGAAAAAAGGCAGGGTTTAAAATTGGACATGGAAGATATACCCACTGATGATGAGCCCACATATAAATTGTTTCAACGCGGTGAGACAGTTGGAATTTTTCAATATGAGTCTCCTGGAATGCAAAAGCATCTAAAAGATCTAAAGCCAACAATATTTGCGGATTTAATTGCTATGAATGCGCTCTACAGACCTGGACCTATAGAATATATACCCAGTTTTATTAGGAGAAAGCATGGCATCGAACCAATTTCTTATGATGTTCCAGAGATGGAGGGTTTTTTGAAAGAGACATACGGAATAACAGTTTATCAAGAACAAGTGATGCTTCTTTCTCAAGAGCTTGCAGGATTCACAAAGGGAGAGGCTGATGTACTTAGAAAAGCGATGGGGAAAAAAATAAAATCTGTACTCGACGAAATGAAACCAAAGTTTATTCAGGGAGGTGTGAACCTTAAACACCCTGAGGAGACATTGGAAAAAATATGGAAAGATTGGGAAGCTTTCGCTTCATATGCTTTTAATAAATCCCACTCTACTTGTTATGCTCGTATTGCATATCAAACGGCATACTTAAAAGCCAATTTTCCTGGAGAATATATGGCTTCCGTGTTATCAAATAATATGAATGATATCAAACAGGTTACTTTTTTTATGGAGGAATGCAAAAGAATGAAAATAGATGTTCTTGGACCTGATATAAATGAGTCAGAAGATGTTTTTATCGTAAATGAAAGTGGCGCATTGAGATTTGGTCTTCTTGGTATGAGGGGGGTTGGTTCAGCGGCTGTAGATTTTTTGATTGAAAATCGGAAAAAACATGGAAATTTTAAGTCAATATTTGATTTTGCCAAGCGAGTTGATATGAGAATTGTAAATAAGGGAACATGGGAGGCCTTGGCCCTTGGTGGAGGTTTCGATAGTTTTAAAGATATTCATCGAGGCATGCTCTTTCATGAAACAGAAGTTGGAAAGAATTTTTTAGAGAGAGTAAGGCGTTATGGACAGGGTGTGCAGGATCAGGAGAAATCGGCTCAGGTCTCCTTATTTGGTGGTGATTCAGGAATAGACATTCCCGAGCCAGAATTCCCTGAGGTTGAGCAATGGAATAATTTAGATCTGTTGAAGCGAGAAAGAGATATAAATGGTATTTTTTTGAGTGCCCACCCATTAGATAACTATAAATATCAAATCCAGACATTTGCAAAGAATTCGATTTCCGAAATGCAAAATTTAGAATTATTTGTTGGTACTTCTTCTTACCGAGATTATTCAATTGCAGGAATAATTTCAAATGTAGAACTGAAGACAACTCGAAATGGAAGAGAGATGGGTGTTTTCACAATAGAAGATCATGAAGGGGCCAGAGAATTTGCTTTATTCGGAAAGCAGTTTTTAAATTTTCGAGAGTTTTTGGTTGATGATATTATGGTTTGTGTTCGAGGTAGAGTGCATCGGCCTAACTGGTCGAATAACGATTCGAGTTCACGTCTTTATGCGGATATAACAAGGATTGTTTTATTATCTGAGATTTTTGAGAGGGAGGCGAGAAGTATTGATATTATGTCAGATATAGATGAAGTAATCGACCATCAATGGAAAGAGCTAGGGGCAATTTTAAAAAAGCATCCAGGATCTTGCAAAGTCACTTTTCATGTAAAGGATCCGATAACCAATGTCTCTGTGGCGATGCCATCTCGAAATTTAACTACAGGAATTGATGATTCCCTGCTAGCAGAAATTGATAAGCTTGATTTCATTCATGCCTTTGTAAAGGTTGAGCACTCATGAAGCATTTTTATCTTATTTGCTTTTTGTCAACTTTCTGTTTGAGTCTAAATGGACAATCTACAGAGAATCTTACAGTAGACGATTTAAAGGATGGTGTATGGAAGGTTAAATATCCTGGGTCATCGGTATATAGATATATTGGTGAGTTTGAAATGGGTAAGCCCAAAGGAGTCTTTAGACATTTTTATAAAAGTGGAAAATTAAGATCTCAAATGACTTTCCAGAGTCTTACAGGAGCTTGTTTTGTTCAAAATTATAATGAGGACGAAAAATTACTTTCTGAGGGTAGTTATTCATCAGGAAAATTAAAGCACGGAATATGGAAAATTTTTAACTCCCAGGGATTAGTTATATCTAAGGAGACTTGGAACTCGGGTAAATTAAATGGCTCTCATGAAACTTTCTACACAAACGGTAATTTGGTGGAGTCGGGTAATATGAAATCCGGTCAAAAAGAAGGAGAATGGATAAGGTATTTTGAAAATGGAAAGAAGATGTCCATTGAAAATTATTCCAAAGGGAAATTAAACGGCGATTGGATTAGTTATAGTGATTCAGGCAGAGTAAAGGTTAAAGGAAAATACATTGAGGGCTTAAGACATGGTGAGTGGCTATTTTATAATGACGGGAAAATAGTGAAAAATGTCTTTTTTCACCGGGGTAGGGAAGTTGAAACAGTCATAATTCAATCGGAATGATTAATTAATTATGGGATTGGTTGTAGTTGGACTCTCTGGAGGTGTTGATTCAAGCGTTGCTGCTCATATTTTAAAGCAGAAAGGTCATCACGTTATCGGTCTTTTTATGAGGAATTGGGTTGATGATTCTGTAACTCTTGATGACGAATGTCCATGGATAGAGGATTCAAATGATGCACTTTTGGTAGCTGAAAAGTTAAATATCCCATTTCAGGTTCTAGACTTGAGCAAGGAATATCAAGAGAGAATCGTTGATTATATGTTTTCTGAGTATCAATCTGGTAGAACTCCAAACCCAGATATTCTATGCAATCGTGAAATTAAGTTTGATATATTTTTAGAGGCTGCTCTTGATTTAGGAGCAGATTATGTCGCTACAGGTCATTATGTTCAGAAAAAAACTACAGAAGATGGTATACATCATTTGATTGCAGGTACTGATAAAACAAAAGATCAGAGCTACTTTTTATGTCAGTTAAACCAGCAGCAATTATCTAAAGCCTTATTCCCCATCGGTAATCTTCATAAGTCACAAGTTCGGGAAATAGCCTTGGGCTTGGATCTTGTGACAGCAACAAAAAAAGATTCTCAAGGACTTTGTTTCATTGGTAAGGTTAGTCTTCCTGATTTTTTGCAACAAAAGCTAAAACCTCAAAGAGGAGAGATTATCGAAGTTGAAGCATCTTGGCAAGGCTTTGAATCTCCTCAATGGGGGAATCAATGGGAATTAAGACCAGATTCTGGAAAAGTCGTTGGATCTCACAATGGAGCTTATTATTTCACTATCGGTCAAAGAAAAGGATTGTTTGTTGGAGGCAAAACATTACCACTTTTTGTCATAGCTCTTGATGTTAAAAAAAACATTGTTTATGTCGGGCAAGGCGAAAACCATCCTGGATTATATAGACCTTTCTTAAAAATTCTGAACTCTGACATTCATTGGGTCGATGATAAAAAGAGAATGAATCATGGAGAATCTCGTGATTATAGTGTTAGAATTCGTTATCGGCAGAAACTTTTTGGCGCGAAAATTGAACAAACTTCGAAAGGTCTGAAAATCTTAAGTAATGAACCGATGAAGTCTGTGGCTCCAGGGCAGTTTGCATCCTGGTATGATGGAGATGAATTGGTGGGGTCTGGTATAATACATAGTTAAACCGTGTAAACGATGTCAAAGAAAATATTATTGTTTTTCCTAGTGATTTTTTATTGTTTAAATGTTTCTTATGCTCAAGAGACAAATAAGTATTGGGTATATGTGGATGAACCAATTCTCTCAAGTTTAGGTATTAATAAACTCTCTACACCAGCTTTATCACAGCGCTCTTTAGATCGCAGATTAAGACAGAATATCCCTCTTCGTTCATTTGATTATTCAATGCCCAACTCTTTAGCGGACATGGTCGAATCAACGGGAGCAAATGTTCGATTTTTTTCCCGTTGGCTTAGGGCATTTTCAGTTGAGGCTAGTGAATTTCAATATCATCAGTTATCTATGAAAAAATGGATTAAGGAAATAGTTCCGGTTCGCAGAATGGTGAGAAGAAAACTCCAAGAAGAAGGTGTCATATATGGTTTTTCATATGGCCAGAGTTTAGATCAAACAACTCAGATAAATCTTTCACCAGTCCATGACTTAGGTTATGCAGGGCAAGGTATACTCATTGGTCTAATGGATGGAGGATTTTCAGGCGTTGAGTCCCATTCCGTTTTTCAAGGAGCTTGGAGTCAAGGTCGTATCGTGCTGACTAAAGACTTTGTTGATGGAGACACAAATGTCTTTCATGTTGGAAGCCATGGAATGAGTGTTTTAAGTACTATTTGTGCAGATATAAATGGCACTTTTGTCGGAACGGCACCAGAGGCTTCTTTTGCTTTGTTTAGAACGGAAAACGAGCTTTCAGAGACGATCGCAGAGGAAGATAATTGGGTTTGGGCATCGGAATGGGCTGATAGTATTGGGGTAGATATTACAAATACTTCATTAGGCTATACAACTTTTGATAATGGAATCGGTGATCATACGTATTCCGACCTTGATGGCAGGACAAGTGTTATTTCTCTTGCAGCGAATATTTCTGCTCGAGTTGGTATAATAGTAGTCGCTGCTGCTGGAAATGAAGGAGCGAGCAGTTGGAAATATATAAGCTGTCCAGCAGATGCAGATTCAATTCTTTCGGTTGGCGCCGTTGATTCCCAAGGTATTCGTTCAGCATTTTCATCGCAAGGACCTACCAGTGATGGACGAATTAAACCTGATTTAATGGCAAGAGGCTCGGGAGCTACGGTAATGACATCTAATGGAACAATAGGATCGAGTAGTGGAACCTCTTTCGCTTCTCCCATTATTTGTGGTGCGACAGCAAGCCTTTTACAATTAGCAAAGTCAGTAAGTTTAAACTATGATATTCAAGCTTTAATGAGTATGATTCGAAACAGTTCCAGTAATGCGTTCAATCCTGATTCTCTGTATGGTTATGGTATTCCTAACTACGGCAGTTTAATTGCTACAATCGGAATCAATGAGGATAATATTCAAGACCCGTTTAACCTTTCTTACTCAGAAAATGGTTGGCTGGTTAGTTGGACTCGTCCCATGAATATTCAAAAGATTGAAATACTAGATTATTCAGGTCGGATCCTTTTTGAAAAAAAGTATCATTCAGAAGGCCTAGGTTTTACGGTCCCAAAGTATACTTTTGGGACTATTATCAAAATTTCAACTGAATCTGAGCAATTTCTTAAAATACCTCCATTTGGATTCTAATTCTATTTAGAATGTTAGATTGACTGCTATTTAGTAACCCGATTATCATAAGTTTCTCCCATGCTCGCATTTTTCGGCATTAAAACAGACATAACCTCTTTTTTGACCATATTGAATACAGCCATATGAATATCCTCTGCTATCTCCATATCCATAGCAGGGGAATGTATTGATAAGTCACAGACGTTTTTTAATTCGCCTCCATTAAAGCCAGTCATACCAATCGTTTTTGCACCTATTTCTTTTGAGTAGTGAATGGCTTTTAAGACATTTTTTGAATTACCAGACCCACTAATTCCTATTACAACATCTTCGGGTTTTAAGAAGTTTTTCAATGGCTCAATAAAAATATCATCCCAACCAACATCATTTGCAATTGCCATCAGACTTGGTGTATTGTCATTCAAGCAAATAATATTAAACCTTTTCTTCAAGCCAAACGAAGCCCCTTTCAAGAAATCTCCGGCTGCATGACTTGCATTTGCAGCAGAGCCACCATTTCCCATGGTATATATTTTGGACCCCTTCTCGTGAGCTTCCAAAAAAATGGTTTTCATTTTTTCAACAGATTGAAGATCTACTTCATTCAATGTGCTTTGGAGTAATTTAAGATATTCTTTACTGGTCATAATGCTAAGTTACAATTCAGGTTCATCCATTAAAAATAACTTGAGATCCAAAATTTTCTAGTTCAAAGGGGAAAGGTGATAGTTGAATCGCTTGATCCAATGAACTATGTTTTTCTGGAGGTGCAAAGAAGAGCATGAATCCACCTCCGCCAGCTCCAAGAAGTTTTGCCCCCCAGGCTCCATTATTCTTACCCAACTCATATATATTCTGAATGTTAGAATTACTAATTCCCATGGTAAGGGATTGCTTAAGCTTCCAGTTTTCATCAATTATTTCAGCACATTTTTTCCATTGATTAGCCTGTAATGAATCAGCAAAATCATCAACAAAAGAGACCATAGTTTTTAATGCTTGAATTTTATCAGCTTTTAGTGAGTCTTTACTTTGTTTTGAAAGAATTTCGGAAGCGCTTCTTTGGTTCCCTATATAGTATAATTTTAGATGGCTACTAAAATCCTTAATTGCCTCGTCACTTAAATTCATGGGTTTTACCAATACCTCGTTGTCTTTATTAAATCGATATAAATTCAATCCCCCAAAAGCAGCAGCATATTGATCTTGTTTACCTATGGGTTCATTCAAATCATGGATTTCAATCTGGCATGCCTCTTCTGCGAGCCAGAGTTTATCAACTTTTTTTAACATCCCTTTACGTGCCATCATGTTGTGGAGGGTTCCTACTGTGAAGCTAGAGGAACTACCCATACCAGTTCCTGCTGGGACATCGGCTATCGAAGAAATTTCTAGGCCTTTACCAATATTAAGTTTGGACATTATGGTTCTTAGAATTGGATGTTCAATTTCTTGAACAGAAGAAACAGTCTCGGTAGCAGAATACTTTGTTCTCACTTTATTTTTTTCAAAAAAGTCATGTGAAGATATATACATGTATTTGTTTATACTACTTGATAAAACAGCCCCACCGTATTCTTGAAAAAATACAGGTAGATCACTTCCTCCTCCAACAAAGCTTACTCTAAAAGGTGTTCGCGTAATAATCATAGATTTTGGAAGATATTAATTTTATTTTGAGCTCAGTATTAGATCGACAGCAGAACTTAGATTTTTGGCATTAAAGCTTGCTTTTGTTTCGCTTTTTATGTCACCATGGCCCGTTTCTACCCGAATTGTTTTTACACCCGCGGAGATACCTGCTTGAATATCCCTGGGAGAGTCTCCAATCATCCAGCTTTGATTTAAGTCAATATTAAATGCTTTAGATGCTGCAAGGATTAATCCTGGTTTTGGTTTTCGACACTCACATTTGATTTTAAATTTTTCTATTTCCTCAGGAAATCCTCCATCTGGATGATGAGGGCAATAATATAAATAGTCAATGTAAGCTCCCTGGCTACTCAGCTGGTTGTCCATTCTAGAATGAATTTTATCTAGAGTTTCTTCATCGCATAAACCTCTCGCTATTACGCTTTGGTTTGTAATTACGATAGATAAATAATTGCTTTTGTTTATTTTTCTTATTGCCTCTCCTGAAAAGTCATAGATTTTCATTTCGTCTGGATGTTTAATCAAGTCTGTATCATGATTAATTACTCCATCGCGGTCTATAAAAATAGCTTTCTGTTTATTGGATAAGTTTCTAAAATTTAGTTTGCCATTTAGATATGCGGACTCAACTTCCTTATGTCTTTCGCTATTACCCATATCCTTAATATATTCAGGGCTTATGTAGGCGTACATTTTAATTTTATTAATCCATTTAGGAAATAAATCCCTACCAAAGTCAGAGCTTATGTTTTTTGGAATATGTTTTACCACATCTGGATCGAACAGATAAAAAGCAGCATTTACGCAATTTTTGGCTTCCAAATCCTCTCTATGAGGTTTTCCGTGGACGTTTATGATTCGATTTGTTTTATCCGTTACGATTAAATCACTGTCAAATGGA
>CESO01015484.1_pt1 | contig 11693 bp, 10 predicted proteins | sample 356341 | NCBI WGS metagenome assembly CESO01 (sample SAMEA2621812, study PRJEB7988) | marine metagenome | biome: marine biome (ENVO:00000447); feature: deep chlorophyll maximum layer (ENVO:xxxxxxxx); material: "saline water (ENVO:00002010), including plankton (ENVO:xxxxxxxx)" | depth 35 m
GACTCTGCACTTGAAAATAATTATAGATTTTTAAGCTATGGTGACGCATGTCTTCTAAAAATTAAAAAATAGAATAAATTTTAATCCGGTTACAAAAAAATAACTGTCGAAGAAACATTTTGACGCTTTGAGAAATATAATTTTTAATAATGTCGCAGTTGGAAGTCATATATTTACGGTATGACTAAAGAAACCCTAATGAAAAATATATTCATCAGTTCAATCTTGGTAATCGGTTTTGTAGCCTGTGAACCAAACACCACTCCTCCTCCTCCAACACCTTACGTTACGGATAACTTAATTGTTTCATCTGGACAAAAAGCTTTTGTTCATCAAACGACAGCATCATGGTGTCATACATGTCCGATAGGAACAGAAAGAATGTTAGAAGTTAAAGAGGAAAATACGGAAACTGAAATCAAAGTTTTGGGCTTTGCATCTCATACCGGTGACCCATTAGTAACGCCAGTTCAAGACGAATTGAATATTCTTTATCCATCAACTGGAATACCACATTTTTACGTAAATAATGCAGATGCCTCTCAATTCCCAAAAGATCCCGCTCTCACAGCCATATCTCAAACGGCTCCTGTTGGAGTTTCTCATGTCGCGAGCATTAAAGACGGAGATTCTATGATGACAGTTGATATCAAAGTCAAATTTTTTGAGGACAAAAAAAATATTTCCTATTACGTTCAAAGTTATCTGCTAGTTTCAGGGATAGAGGGAAAAGAATACAACCTTGGAGGTATGCCAGTAGATTTAAACCAACAATCCAGTCAATCAACTGTGACGCAAGGGTCTGGAACTAGTCCATCAAAATGGGCAGTAGATACATTTAGCAAAAAAGCTGGGGATGTTTACACGCATGACAATATTCCTTACGCCTCAGGAAATACACCTTTTCAATGGGGTGTAACTCTAGATACCATTAATCCTCTTGGTAAATCTTATTTCCAAAATGATATTTTCGGATCAGAATATACTCCTATTCAAATTAAAATACCTTTAAAGGTTCAAGGCATAGACCTTGACGCAATAGAAGTTGTTTTAGGAAAGGATCTTGATTATGATGTAGTAACCATTATATGGTCTGAAAGATTTGATGGATCTCCTGGAGTTCTTTTTGTTAATGGCTTTCAAGGGTAAGTAAAAATTACTTTTCAAAAAGCGTTCTCTTTCAAGAACGCTTTTTTTGTGCCTTCAACTTCGCAAAAAAATATTTATCTGCATAGAAAGTACCAAAGGGAATGAACGCTAAGCCAAAAGCCATTAGTATTTTCCAAAATTCCCATTTATACTTAAAGTAAACAAGAGATAAATTAATTGAATAGCCAATAAATAATATCCCATGAATCATTCCGGTATAACTCACCAAGCGGGGTTCATCATATAAATACTTTAGGGGCATAGCCAGGAAAACAAGAAGCAACAAAGAGACACCTTCAAGAAAAGCAAAAACTCTTAAAGTAAGGGCCAAATTAATCATAATGGAGAGTTGATAAAAAATACTATTTATCCATTCTTCGAGCCCGCCTGTTTCCCGACTCTTTTTGAGCTTCCATCATCTCATTCATTCTTTTGGAAAATTTTGACTGCTTGCCGCCTTTTGCCTTAGTGTCTTCAATTTTCGCTCGCAATTTATCCTCGTTTATAAAGAATTTCTTAATCGACCATTGCTGACCAAATATCAATAAATTGGAAACGAAATAATAGTATGATAGTCCAGAGGCATAATTATTAAACCATACTAAAAGCATTATTGGCATTAAATATTGAATAACCTGCATCTGCTGTTGCATCATATTATTTGATGACGGGGTCATGGAGTTATTAAACCGTGTATATAAGAAAGTTGATATGGCCATTAAAATCGTAAATAAACTCACATGGTCTCCATAAAATGGAAGACTGAACCATTGTCCAAATTCAAATATGCTGTCATAGCTACTTAAATCTTGTGCCCATAAAAATGATTTCTGCCTAAGCTCGATACTAGCTGGAAAAAAGCGAAACATCGCAATTAATATTGGAAATTGTAAAAGTTGAGGGATGCAGCCTCCGAGGGGATTAACTCCGGCCTTCGTGTACATCTTCATTGTTTCTTGTTGTTTTCTCTGGGCATCGTTTCCATACTTTTCCGCCAGTTCATCCAGCTCCGGCTTCAAAAGCCGCATCTTAGCCATAGACTTATAAGAGGCAAATGTTAAGGGAGATAACGCTAACTTGATGATAAAAGCCATCAAAAAAATGATCAGCCCATAACTCCAACCAAAACCCTCCATTATACTAAAAAGAGGAACTACTATTCCTTTAGATATCCATCCAAAAATTCCCCAGCCAAATGGGATGATTTCATCAAAACCCTTATCGAATTTTTTCAATTCCATATATTGATTTGGACCATGATACCAAAGACCACTTGCGTCTATACCGCTTCTCTCTCCATTTATTTGCAATACGGAACGAAATTGACGCGTATGACTCGAGTCATTTAACGGTGGGGTTGTTGTTGCTAATTGGGCTGAAGAAAAAGGGGCATTAGATAATAATATACTTGAAAAGAATTGCTGCTTATGGGCAACCCATGAGATATTACTTGCTATATCGTCATCATCTCTACCATTTTTTAGATTATCTTTTTTTTCGTCTTCAGCATCATAAAAATAAGTTGTGGTGTACTGGTTTTCATTTGAATAACTTTTTTCATGACGAATCCCGTCCTGGCTCCACTTTAGGGAAACATTATCGGAATCAGGAACCTTAAGATTCCAAGTTAAACCATAGCCTTTATTCAAGGTGAAAACCCATTGGATACCATCAGCATTTTTTAGAGTCAGAGTTTGAGCACCATCCCCATCAGAAATAATATTTCCGTTAAAAACCCCTCTATTTGCTCCTGATATTTTATGTCTTCCATTTACTAGATAAAGAGGCTCTCCTCTAAAGTCTTTATAGTTTTTCAACTCCACTTTTGAAAGCTGCGCTCCCAAGGAATTAAATGAATAACTAACCTTTTCATTTTCTAAGATATATTCTTTTGAAAATTCGAAAGATGAATCAACTGATATCTTTTCTTTCAATTCATACGAAGTTGAATCCATAGAAAAATCATCTAAAGATTCTTTTGATTCAATTACTATTTTTTCTTCTTCAGGAACCGTTGATGTTTCTTGACTACTCGTCCACCAGCTCAGACCAATTAAAATTCCTGCAATCAGCAAAAAACCAATAATTTGATTACGATCAATTGTTTTTTCTTCTATCATTTTTATGAATTCTTGTGAGTAAGAGATGCTTTTACAAAGGAGACAAAAAGTGGATGAGGATTTACTACTGTAGATTTGTATTCAGGATGAAATTGAACCCCTATAAACCAAGGGTGAGATGGCACCTCGACGATCTCAACAAGATTTGTTTCAGGGTTTATTCCAGATGCAATCATACCAGATTCCTCTAATCTTTCTAAAAATTCATTATTGAATTCAAACCTATGGCGATGCCTCTCGGAAATAGTCGTTTTAGCATATACCTCATGAGACTGTGATCCCTTTTTTAAATCACAACTACATGCACCAAGTCGCATTGTCCCTCCTTTGTTTATTACTTTTTTCTGATCAGCCATTAAATCAATTACTGCATTCTTTGCATCAGGGTCTACTTCCCTTGAGGTTGCATTCGAAATATTCAAAACATTTCGTGCGTATTCAATTACACTTGCCTGCATACCAAAACATATTCCCAAAAAAGGAACCCCCTCTTCTCTTGCAATTCGAACAGCCTCAATTTTACCTTCTAGTCCTCTTGCACCAAAACCTGGAGCCACAATAACCCCATGCAAACCTTCTAAGGCTTTCGATGCATTATCTCTGGTAAGATTTTCTGAATGAATCCATCGGATATTAACTCTTGACAAACATTTTGCACCTGCATGAATCAAGGATTCAGATATTGACTTGTAGGAATCCTTAAGCTCAACATATTTACCAATTAAACCTATTTCAATTTCGGTGCTTGGGTTTTTATGTCTTTCTAAAAAATCAATCCATTTCTTCATATTTGGCTTACTATTAGTGGATAAGCCAATTTTTTCAAGAACCACTTCATCTAAATTTTGATCTTTTAAAAGAATAGGCACCTCATAAATAGTTTTTGCGTCCAATGATTCAATTACAGAATTAGGTTGAACATTACAGAAATTAGCCAATTTCTTCTTAATATCTGGCCCAAGATTATTCTCTGATCGACAAACTAAAATATCGGGTTGAACTCCACTTTCTTGGAGTGTTTTTACAGAGTGCTGGGTCGGTTTTGTCTTTAATTCTCCCGTGGCCTTGAGATAAGGAATTAGTGTCAAATGAATACTGAGACAGTCCTTGCCCAGTTCCCACTTTAATTGTCTTACTGCTTCTATATAAGGTAAGGCTTCGATATCTCCTACCGTCCCTCCGATTTCAGTTATTATAATCTCATGCTTGCCCGAGTCTGCAAGCAATTTCATCCTATATTTTATTTCATCTGTAATGTGTGGAATAACCTGAACTGTTTTTCCAAGAAAATCACCTCGTCGCTCCTTATCGATAACACTTTGATAAATTCTGCCAGTGGTAATATTGTTTGCCTGAGATGTAGGATAGTTCAAAAATCTTTCATAATGGCCAAGGTCTAAATCTGTTTCTGCACCATCGTCAGTTACATAGCACTCACCATGCTCATATGGGTTTAGCGTCCCTGGATCAATATTTATATAAGGATCAAACTTTTGAATGGTAACTGAAAAGCCCCGAGATTGAAGAAGATTCGCTAATGATGAAGCTACGATACCCTTTCCTAGTGAAGATGTTACTCCTCCTGTCACGAATATAAATTTTGTCTTAGGGCTCATGTGCGTGTGGGTTCTGACAAAGTTAGGGCTTTAAAACGCGTAGCTCATCATAAATGTTGGCATTATTGGTAGTTGATTTACCCGTCTCGCGCTTGGAGTATCATAATAAAAAATATTTCGCCTATTGTAAGCATTTGTTGCTGCAAGGGCGATTTCAATTTTCTGGTTAGATTTAAGATCCCAAGCTTTTTTCATCGTAAAATCCAATCGATGATATGATGGTAGCCTCTGACTATTTATATCACCATATAGAATGCCAATAGCACCATTTGCATCTTGGTATGAATAATCAATAAGGGGCTGACCTAAGTCATTTGTAAAAGTTTGATTCTCGAAATATCCTCTAATTGGAGTAAAAGGGAAGCCGGAGCCAAAATTCCATCTCAGGTTTACCTCCCAATCTTTTTTACCCTTGTACGCTAATAATAAATTAAGATTATGGCGGCGGTCAAACTGAGGAGCGTAATTTTGAACCCCGTCAAAGCGCGAAACCCTTCCAAGGGAGTATACACCCCAAAAATACCATTTCTTATCCTGGTAAGTGATTAAAGCATCGATTCCTCGGGCTAAACCTCTTTCAACCATAAAATCCTTTCTCAATAACTCAGGCTGGTCTTCATATACAGGAATATCATCATAAATTTTGTATCGATTAATATTGGTAATTTGATCGAACACCTTAACATAACCTTCTAATTCAAGTTTCAAGCCCTTCGTTAAATTTAATTCAGTTCCTAAAACCAAATGATTCGCTGTTTGAAGACTGTTGTTTAATGGCTTTCCCTCAAACTGTGAAGGTAAGTCCCCTGCACCACTCAAAAACCCATAAAATAGATTCACAACATCCCGGTCACTATTTGCTGCTACAAGATTCTGAGAATACCTTCCTCCAGAGGCCTTAAATCTCAAATACTCTGTGGCATTAAATTTTAATCCAAATCGGGGCTCTGCCCTGACAATTGCCAAAGAACCATAATTATGAAGTCTGAAACCCGGTTGAATGAGCCACCTTCCTATCTGCCTTTTGTAGTCTAAATACCCCCCAATTTCAGTTGTATTTTGAATTTGATCTAAAGTTCGTCCCACACTATTCGTATACTGATAATCCGTGCGGAAGCCAACAAATTCAAGCCCATATTTAAATTCATCATATTTCCGAAGTAGATACGTAAAATCTAATCCACCATTAAATCCATCAATCGAACTTTCTCTGGGTCGATTTAATAGTTCTGTGGATTGAATTTTGTAGTTACTTTGAGCAAGATGTGCCTCAATAATTGTTCCCGAGGACGAGGGAATCACCAAAAAATCAGCGCCATATCCATTAGATTGCCATGAGATGCTTTTATCCCCTGCAAATCGGACTGCATCATTAAAATTAAATCCAAATAAATTAACTCTATTTCCTCCCCTGGACTCAATCGAATACTTGCCAAAAATATCCTGAAAAGAAAAAGGTAAACCTCCATACTCTGTTGCCACATATGGATAGACGTATGGTGAAATTTGATCTAGATATGAAGACTTTGCTGAAATCATCAGAGAGCTTGGAGCTAACCCGTCTGGACCTTTTTTACCGATTGGAGCTTCAAAAAGAACTTTGCTCATATAAGTGGATGAGGAAACCTTTCCCGAATACTTTTTTCGATTGCCTGTTCGAGTTTTAATATCCATGACAGAAGAATTTCTCCCCCCATATTTTGCTCCAAAACCTGCAGTGTAGACATCTGCACGTTGAAGAATATCTGTATCAAAGACAGAGAAAAAACCAATACTATGAAAAGGGTTATAAAGAATCATTCCATCTAATTTCACCAAGTTTTGAATCGGCGCCCCACCTCGTATGTATAACTGACCACCCTGATCTCCAGTTGTAATCACCCCTGGTAAAACTTGCAAGGCTCTCATCAAATCCGGTTCTCCTCCAATGGAAAAAGTCGTTATTGATTTTGCACTTAACTGAACTACGGCCGTCGCAACCTTTGTTTGTTGTTCTTGTCTTTCAACATCAATAATAACATCATCAAGAGTAACAACAGACTCATTGAGGAGGAACCTTTCAAATACTATTCGTGAGGATTTTATAGAAACTTTTCGATTAATTGTTTCATAGCCAGGCATCTTTACAGAAATGATTGCATCTCCAAATGGCAAACCCGTAATCTGAAAATATCCATCGCTATTCGCATAAACACTGATGTCTAGATCCTTGACCAGATCTTTTATTTCAGAACCTTCAACTAATATTTGAGCATACTCAATTGGTCTCTGAGACTGGCGGTCCAAAACATAACCTCGTACTCCTCCAATATCTTGAGCAAAAACTGTAGATATAGTTAAAAAAACTATTGAGCTAATAAAGAATCTTAAAAAGTAATTCATTGAGAATAGTTCCATCTTTTAAATTTGTACTGCCCATTCCTTTGGCTTGGCGATCAGCATCGCGAAGATACCCAATGATTCGTATCAACTTATCCCTCGTATAATTCTGGCTTAACAACGCAATATCCCTCAAAGCGTATTCTGAAATATTCAATTCTTGAAGTACATTTTTTGAATTTTTATTTGAAATATTTGAATAAACTAGAGCTTTTGAAAAGCTTGAAAAAAGTATAGAAATGCTGACTATTACGGGGTTTTTCTTGGGATTTTCACTAAAACTTTTTGATATTTTATATGCTTTTGACAAATTTTTTGTGGCTAAAGATTTTACCAATTCAAAATTGTTAAACTCCCTACTAAATCCAGTTACATGTTCTACAGCTTTTTCATCAATTTCATTTTTATTACCCAAAAAAGCGCAAATTTTTTCTAATTCATGATTTATCCTCAATAAATCTGAACCAATATTTTCCGTTAATAGTATTGATGCTTTTTGAGTTATTATCATCCCTCTATTCTGAACCTGTGAATCTATCCAATACGGAATTTGATTTTCATAGAGTCTTTTAAACGAGATGTGAAGAACATCTTTATTATTTCGAATAGACTTATATAATGATTTTCTTTTATCAAGTTTTTTACCCTTTAAACCGATAGCGAGAATGGTATTTGGATTCAAATTACCAATGTAAGAAGATAATGAGTCGATATCTTTGAGATCTTGAGCCTCTCTAACGATGACTACATTTTTATCAGACATGACTGGGTACCTTTTTGAGTGATTTACAATGGAAATTGAATCAGTATCTCTGCCATAAAGAATATTAAGATTAAAATCCTTTTGATCATCCTCCAGAGATTCTTCGATAACTAACTCTAGAGCACGATTAATAAAAAAAGGTTCATCTCCCTCAAAAATATATACTGGAAGAAATTTCCCTTGTTTTAAATTATTCGATAAATCTTCTAAAGTCATTTTATTAAATTAAGCATATTGCAACTACCCGTGATGATATGGTTCACCTCCTAAGATTGTCCAAGATCGATATAACTGCTCTAAAAAAATCAATCTCGCTAAATCATGTGGGTAAGTCATGGGCCCCAAAGACATTGTATAATCTGCTCTAACCATTGTATGAGATTTAAAACCATACGCATCGCCTATTGCAAATATCAGTCTTTTTGGACCTGAATTCATCCATTTTTGAAATTGACTAGACAAGCCCTCACTTGAATATGAAGTTCCTTTTCCATCTAGAATTATAAGCTTATCTCCCTTCTTTAAAAACTCTAGAATTTTATTCTCACTGGAAACAGTTGATATTTTAAATTTTGAGTATTTTTTTAATCTTGACTCATAAAAATCCAATCCCTCTCGAATATATTTCTCTTTAGTTGGCCCGATTACTAACAAAATGATTTCCATAGTTCTTACGATCTTTGCAAACGTGAAACAAAAACTAGATTACATTAAAACAATTGATTGGCATAACCATTTGAAATATACCATTCAAGAAGATTTTGGCTCTGGAAAAGGTTCTGGTGATCATTCTAGCAATGCATGTTTTGGATTAAATGAAAAAGGAACAGCAAAGTTAAGGTCAAAAGAAAATGGAATAATTGCAGGTATGGAATTATTGCCTTCAATATTCAATTTATTTGATAAAGAAATAGCGTGGGAGAAGATTAAATGTGATGGAGATAATGTTGAGAACAACGAAATTATCTTATCGGCATATGGACCCATAAAATCCCTATTAGGTGTTGAGAGAATAATGCTCAATTACATTCAAAGATTGAGTGGTATTGCAACTCTAACAAACTTAATGTCAAAAAAACTAGAGGGAACCAATTGCAAGCTATTGGACACAAGAAAAACTACTCCAGGCTGGAGATATTTAGAAAAATACGCAGTCAGAGTCGGAGGCGGCCATAATCATAGGATGGGTTTATATGACTATATAATGCTAAAAGATAATCATATTGACTATTGTGGTAGCATTAAAAAAGCTGTGAGTCAAACAAAAGATTATCTAGACCGTCATCAGCTTACAAGAGAAATTGAAGTTGAAGTAAGAAATTTAAAAGAGGTCAAAGAAGCCATGGATGAAAAGTATATTAATCGTATCATGCTGGATAATTTTTCTGTGGAGATGTGCTCTAGTGCGGTAGAACTTATAAATGGTGAGAAAGAAATAGAAATTAGTGGAGGAATCGACATATCTAATATTCGGAAATATGCGCTTTCAGGGATAGACTTCATTTCTTCCGGCTCATTAACTCATTCTGCAAAAAACTTGGATTTGAATTTTAAAGCCGACATTTGAATCAATGTATCAAAAAACAAAAGAATCATTAAAGAACTATTTGAAAAAAATAAAAGTTCCCTTTTTACATGGTCTTAATGTTCTAGATATTGCAATTTTTTTTAAAAAAGGTATTTGGGAAGGGTCTGTTACAAGTCGCGCTGCAAGCATCAGCTTTTCCTTTTTTTTAGCATTATTTCCTGGAATAATTTTTTTATTCACTTTAATTCCATTTATACCCATTGAAGGATTTCAAGATCAAGTATTTTTTCTTTTAAAAGAGGTTTTACCCCCAACAAGCTTTGAAGCAGTGGAAAGCACAATAAATGATATACTCACAATTAGAAGAGGTAATCTATTAAGTGTAACAATTTTCGCTACTCTTGTATTTGCAACAAATGGAACTCTTTCTTTGATTGGAAATTTTGGATTAAGTATTCATAAGCTCAATTTCAGAGGCTTTTGGTCTCAATACTTAGCTGCATTTACATTAACTATTACACTTGCCCTTTTGATCATTTTGGGAATTTCTCTAATAACGATATCTAAATCATTTCTTGATCAATTTATTCAGGAGAGCTGGATGGGCCTATCCGTTTCCACCCTTCTAATTTGGCTAAGAAATATTATACTTTTAATTGTGATCCTATTGGCAATCTCAATGCTGTTTTATTTTGGACCAATGAGATCGGCACCATGGAGATTTATATCACCAGGTTCATTATTGGCAACAATACTAATTATCCTCTCATCTACATTATTTGGCACTTATATTACTCACTTTGCCACTTACAACCAGTTTTATGGGTCAATTGGAACATTAATTATAGTCCAACTATGGATTTATGTAAATGCAATAGGACTAATTATTGGATTTGAGTTTAACGCTAGTTTAGCAGAAGCAAAAAACCGCGTAACTTCATCCTTATTAAATAACAACTAATCAATTCACAACATAATATAATGAAGACACTAAAAGTACTTTTACTCGCTGGAGCAATAACATTTAGTTTTAGCTCGCAAGCTCAGACAAAAAATATTGAGGGTATCGATTTCCCGACAGCGATATCTGTAAATGGCAAAAAAACGATTTTAAATGGAGGGGGTTTACGTACAAAACTAATCTTCTTAGATCTTTATGTGGGGGCACTTTATGTGCAGTCCAAGACAAAGGATCCCAATAAAATAATTATGGCTGATGAAGAGATGGGTATTCGAATTGAAATTGCCTCCAAATTGGTAACTCAAGAACGTTTCATTGAAGCATTAGAAGAAGGTTTTAAAAATGCTTCTTCAGGCAAATCATCGGCAAATGATGTCCAAAAATTTAAAGACTTCTTGAAAGATGAATTCAAGAAGGGAGATATCATTGGACTAAACTATCACTCAGGGGATGCAGTTTACTTATCTAAAAACAACAAACAACTGGGTAAATTTGAAGGATTGCCATTTAAACAAGCATTGTTCAGTATTTGGTTAGGAGAAATTCCTGCGCAAGAAAGTTTGAAAGAGGAGATGTTGGGCAATTAAAAACGAAAAGAAATTTGTTTAATAGGCCATGCAATTGCATGGCCTATTTTTATTTTATGAGAACGACGGAATTAAAAGATCAACTCCCTAGACTCGAGCTAATTAAATTATCATAAACTTTTTTTATTTGCTCTCCAACTTGTTTAGGTCTGTAAATTTCAGAGTTTATGATATTTTTTTTAATTCTTATTGGATTCTCCCAGAGAGTTATCACTCCATCTGCAATCGCATTGGGATTTAGTTCTGTCCTGATTCCCGTTTTATCATTCACCCATAACCTAAAAGCGGGAATATCGGTAGTAACAACATTAAGTCCCGTTTGAATCGCCTCCAAAACAACAATTCCAAAAGTTTCTGATTTGGTTGGGTGCAAAAGAATATCTGCTTGTACATATTCCTGAAAAAGCTCAGTTGAATTTAATGAATCAATCCATTCTACATCATCAAAAACTCCCAACCCCTTTGAGTAATCCTTCAGCATATCCAAGCGTTCACCTTTCCCAACATGGGTATATTTCCAGTTTACATTTGGCTGCTTTCTCTTTAGAATAGCCAGAGCTTCTAATGTAAAATCCACTCTTTTGATTTCT
>CESO01002263.1_pt1 | contig 11631 bp, 7 predicted proteins | sample 356341 | NCBI WGS metagenome assembly CESO01 (sample SAMEA2621812, study PRJEB7988) | marine metagenome | biome: marine biome (ENVO:00000447); feature: deep chlorophyll maximum layer (ENVO:xxxxxxxx); material: "saline water (ENVO:00002010), including plankton (ENVO:xxxxxxxx)" | depth 35 m
GAATCCTTTAAAAGGTACGATTTGTTTGGAATGGCTACCTGTAGGTAGATATTCTGAGTTATATTTGGTGGAAGAGCTCGATGAGACCCAGCTCGGTATCCACGAGCTAAGGCCTGATCAATACGAGCATAATTGAACCAAGCTGTCTGTACGATCTCGACTTGAACATTCTTGAGAGTAACTCCCTCTGATACTGCTTGTGATCCAATTATAACATTTATCCTACCACCCTCAATATTATCGTCTCTGTTAAACTGACGAATTATCTTCATTTTGTTAACGGTAGCACCTGTAAGAACAGCAAACGTCTTCTTATCACTAATACTATCCCCCACAGAAGATTGGAACCCGAGAGCTTTTAGGATCATAGTAAATAATATTATTCCCCCCTCACTAACAGATTCATTGTACACGAAGACTAATTTCTTGTCCTTTATAGCGTCCAAAATAATTTTACAGCTGGCAGCATATTTACAACTATATTCTTTTAGCTTCTCGACACCTCCTGATTTTAGTTCGTCCCTAAATTTTTTACCATATGAAGTCCATGAATACGAAGCCTTCCTTTTTTTGCGTCTTCCTATCAAAGAGCTTTTAGCTTGTCTCCTCTCAATATATTTATTGAAACCTTTAGCGCCCCAGCTACCGTCAGGGAACACAAAGAGTGATGCTTGTCTGGAGTTTCGATAGTACCCGGACCCTTTCTCTGAACCTTCATAATTATCCGTATCCATCTTCCATGCTTTCATACTAGCGTTCGTTTGAAATTTAGTCATAGCACTTCTATATAACTTAAAATATCCTATACGCTGTTCTTTAATATCAGGTAATACTATACTAGTACCATTATATACTCTTTTAACATCAGAAGTTATACCTCGTAGGTAAGATACGCGACCTTTGAACGCCTCGCTAAGAATTTTTGCTCCTTTAGCTGTTATTAAATTCAGATCTTTGCTCTTTCTATCACAATAGTTCTTGATAAACTCATCCCCTGTGAAGAGTTGTTTCTTCAAGGGAAGAATAAGATTCATAATAGAAGCTATATCCCCGACTTTATTTCTCATCGGAGTTCCGGATAACAGCAGTACTTTACATCCTTGTACTTGGTGTAGAAATTTCCACATTTTTTTATAACTTGCGCCTTCTTTATTATTGTCGGCCAGGTTATGAACCTCGTCAATGACAATGATATAATTGTTAAATATTTTGCGTACGTCTTGTAACTTCATCTGTCCGACCCGACCCGCAAATTTGGCATATGTGTAATCATTTCCTAGTTTATAGTAATCTGATACAGCTTTTTTCATACGTGTATTACCTATACGTTCAGTTTCTCCAAGGTCTTCAGGAATATAACGCCCATCTGTGCATACATAAACCAACTCATTAAGAAAATTCTTACCCAAAGTTTCACTGGCGATATATATAGCGCCACGAAATTTTCCTTCAGATCTAATCTGTTCTATGGCCCCTATAGCAGAACAAGTCTTTCCTGTACCCATCTCATGAAATAACAATACACCATTATAAGGAGTATGAGAAGAAAGATAACGAGCTATAATTTTCTGATGATTCATAAGTTCCCCTGGTTCCTTAGGCACGGTCTCAACCTTTCTCAAGCGTAGATCGTAGAACTCTTTCTTTCTATAAATTGTGTCGTAGAAAGTACCACTGTATGGATTAAGTGATTCATCTTCATACGGTACAATATTAGGATATTTAGGAAGAAATCTAGCTATACTATCGTTAAGATCTGTCATTTATCTTCTCTGCAATATTTTTTTAACCCTTATTAATTGACTTTAATTACTTGTAATTAGAGTTCGTAGTTAATCTGACTCATTGTCGGACTCATTATCGGAAGAATCATAATAATGATCTGACTCAACGCTTTCATCGTCATCGTCATCGTCATCCTTGATTGAACGGCGCCTTGGAGAGTCGGACTGATAAGATCGAGGAAGATACTCGGTCAAATCTGGATAAATCTCGCTTATTTTCTCGGGTTTAGTTAGGAAAGTTCTGATACGGTTGATTAGTTCATCATCGGGTGGGAACTCTCTCTGGATCCTATTACCAGGAAGTAGACGCCCAACGATCTCATAGTGATTCCCCCCTACCCAAAGCACTACCATGCTCTTCCTACCCTTAAGGTTGTCATTAGTAGGGAATGTATTATAAGGAAGTCTCCTAGTACCATCCAGAAAATAAATATCTCGATTAAAACGTTCTGATATGAAATCAATAGTGTAAGTATCAACGTCTTCAGTCACTCTCTCTAGACCTTTGATATAAGAACGGTAAGCTGATTCCTTGGATTCTTTAAGAGTAGTTAGAATTAGCTCAGACATTTTTTTCTCAATGTATGCTATTTTTTTATCACTTAATTGCTTCACTTCTTTGACACTTCTGAGATGGTCTAGAACCTCTTCACATACAGCCAGACTTGTCTGGTCAATTTTCTGATCTTGTGTGCGATCGTACCCTTTAGGGATACAAGTTAGAGTCAGTGTTTTAAGAGGTACCAATTCGGTGAGTAATTCATATATATCACTGTTCTTTTCGTTTTTTATAAGCTTCTTCACTACTCTACGAGAGCTACGGCCACGAACCTTGTCTTTTTTCTGTACGAAACTATAAAAATTTTCTAGGATCTCGCAAACATTTTCTTGAAAGGGAACCTTGGATATGACTCCTTTACCCATTTCCTCCCAACTCTCTTTATCTACTTTTCCCGCCATACTTGCTCTTAGACGAAACACGAACTTCATACGACCCTTCCTATCCATTGTAGCGTAATCTTTTGAGTATGCATGGAGAAGTGCATGGAAAAGACAGGAACCTTCACCGATAGTGCCTGTTCGGACTAGTACATCTTCTCCTTCTACCGGAGAATAGAAGACAACTGATTTATTCACTGGAAGCTTTTTCAAGGGATTTCTCTGATTTGCCATCATTAATTCTTTAGGAGACGATACTGTGTTTTTAAATAGCTCTTGAGTTTGATGAAGAAAGTTCCATTCATTCTGGTTTGAACGTGAAGACAGAGAACGACGATGGGAAAGAGCATAAGGTACTAAGTTATCATTTTCCCAGCGAAACTCAAAAGTAGATAATGGCGGAAACAGATCAAGAAAATCTCTATCCTCTCGAGACAAAGAAATAGGTGTATGAAATGGATATTTCTTTGTCCCCAAGAAGACGCCTTCGTCATCGGTGAGTTCAAAAAATGAGAACCCGCTGGTATATTTCCGAGTGACTTTGAAGAAAAGACCAATACGTTGTACCGATTTATACACATTCAGGCCTTTATTCCTATCTTTACGAGGGATATAGATAATCCCTCCGTATTTAGAAACGAGAGAATTTTGTGATAGCTCTCCCATAGGATATATACTAGTTACTCTGCAGAACTCTAATGTGAGACATGCTCTTTTCGCTAAAGCAAGACGATGTGAAATACCACATGTTGTAACATCTTTTCCGTTGATTGTAATGGGGTCGCATATTGTGAATATGTCATTATCCCAGTATCCATCCAATACCAGCATTCCATTATCCGTACTATGAGTAATTAGATTCTTAGCATCAAGGGTGGTGGATGAATTATGAAGGAATAGATACGCAGTAGAACTATGTACTACCAATGTTCCCCATTCCCCGACAGACGGTGCTATTACCCAATGATTACTAGGAGTCTTCTGTGAAGATAGTCGTACCGGAGCCTTGCGTTTATGCATCGGGTTAGGATTCTCAATAGGTTCACCAAGCAGAGGTTTCATTATTCTATGAATTAATTTTATGGGATCAAAGAGAGTCTTCAGATCTTTTGGTCTGTGCATAAATTCAACTTGAATAGAGCACGGAAGAATATAAATGCGATACTCAGCTCCTGTAGCACCTTTGAGTTCATAGCCCTGAACAAGTAACGACGATGGGGGTGAAGTTTTGGCTATCCTACCTAATAATAGAGAGTTGTCGAATACACCGCCTATTGTATAAATATCCTCGAATTCCCGGGGTTGAGTTTTAATTTCTTCACTGTTAAGTTCTTGCTGTATATTTTTTAGTTGCCATTTACTCATGCTATCTCTAAATCCATCACGAGTCATTATCCCTACTCTAAAGCAGAAGTTGTATCGCGTAGGGCTAGTTTCTAATATCTTTTGGAGGTCGTGAGCAATACTAGAGCGAATGCTAAGTTTCATTTTACTTTCATTTTCTTTATTTCTAAGTTACGATCACATATCATTTTTATTATCCATAATAAATGTCTAATAGTAAACACGATAACAATTTACATTCTAAGAAAGATCAGGCTTCTTTGTTTGAGAAAAAAGAAGATGTATTAAATAAACCTTGGAGAAAACAAGATTGGTTAATATGGCCCAATACAACTTTTAGCAAAATAAAGTGGGCTGACTGTAATGACACAGTTGAAGGAATATGCTATCGCAATCATACTATAGAGGAATGTATGGAAAGATGTCCTGCCGATGTCTGTGGGACGGGATTATATACAAAATTTAAGAATGGCGAAAGTATATGTACACCTCTTCGCACGGGAATTTATCCCAATTTAAACCCTTTATATCGCCTCAAGAATCAATCATTGTATGATCTGGACCCTAACGTTGTAAATATGTCGGCGTTTGTTAATACAAAGATATATCCATTTCCTCCCAGTAATGGGAATATTGTGTTTTTCACTGATATAGTTTCATTACAAGACGCGGATGGTGATAGAATGCTTGATACTTCTAGCCCTATTAAATATGGACCAGGGCCTTGTACACTCAAGAAAGATGCTACTTCCGTACTTACATTACAACCCGTATTTCGCACAGCCAACGCCACTACTGTGCATAATCGACCAATTGTATACGGGGATGAGTTTATTCTAGCTGTATCCGGGACTTCTTATGTGATGGAAGTTAAGACTGCCGGAATTAACCCTTTGGTTTGGAAGCGGGCGCTTGGGGTTTTAGGTGGTAGCGGTATTGCATTTAGGTTGGTTCCAACCGATCATAATAAAAAAGAAGGAGATCTAGTGACGTATTCTGACACTTTCTCATTAATGTATGCAGATATTGGAATGGTAGCTGTGAGACCTGACGATAACCAACTCTATCTTAGCGATAGTCCACTCTTGGCAGATCCAACAAATATTGAGAGCCTAGGGATACCCCACAGTTCTGCTCAGTCATTAACTTCTCGCTTCAAATTTAAGTCCTTGATGAAAGGTTATTACTGTGAAAATAAAACATGTAAGACGGTCCCTGCAGACGACATTATACCGGTGTCTTACCCAGGTAAATGGAGTCGAGCTCCCCGTCCTGATATTCTAACAAGTGGAACGTATAAAGGTAATAATGTTTTCAATCGTGAAGGGTGTTGGGGACTTTGCGATTCAATAGAACAAGGGGAAGGCACAGAAACAAGTATTAAATTAGCGGGTGGTAAACACTTATCTAAACTAGCAACTTCTCCACCTCCTTTGTTATGGGAGGAGAAACGGAAAAAAACTAGTATATTCGTGGTTATTATCACTATAGTGACTATAGTGATAATAATTGCGGGGGTTCTAATATATAAACATTTTACAAGGTCTCAACGGCTGAAATCCTTGTAGCCTCTTCTTCTTGTTTTTTAAGATGTATAGTAACGAAACGTGAGAGTAAATGGCGAAGTTTTATGGGAAATTGTGTGTATACCCAAGAGAAAGTATGTAACCCTTTGTCATCTTCTTCTTCTTCTTTGATTCCCTTATAAGGTAAATGGAATGTCTTATCCTCTTTTTCATTTTGCCCTGCGTACACTAAGATCAATGCATACACAAGCTCCAGACCATCCATGTTGATTCTTTTAATATTTTGGATAAATTCCTCCTTTTCTTTAACTCTAAGGTCCTTTTTTGGTAAGTCTTTTATCAAATTATCGTATAGTGGAAATCCGCTCATTGTTTATTTCTGAATAGTTACAATTAACTTCTTTAAAGTCAAATCCAAATTATTAGTATAAGATTTATCGACCTCTATTCATACCTGTAGGACCCATGCCGGCAGCAGATGGCATACTCCTTCGTAATCGTCTAGGTCTTGCCTCTTGAGAAGTCTTACCGTAAGCATTGTCGAATTCCAGATAGCATACATCGTCATCAGGTCCACACAAAGGTTTTCCTATTGTGTAAGCAGGAATTCCTTCTTTTGGATCTTTCTGAATTTTTGACTCAGCTTTCGGATTTCTCTTAGAACTCTGTTGAGCTCGCTGTGATACTTCAACGATAAACCTTGCAATCTCCTTTGGATCTTGAGGCCCTTTATAGCGCATATAAGGCTTTCCGTTAACGTAGAGAATAATATAGGGGACCACTTGTATGGGAGCAATCGTCCGTCTGGACATCATGACGCAACGCTTGTTGTGACTGACATTGATCATTCCAAATTGACACCCTCCAACCGAGCCCGGCAGTCTCTTAAAGATAGGAATTAATGTCTGACAATGCTCGCATTGAGTAGAATAAAAGAGGATAAGCGAGAAACCCGGGATGGATGTACCCATTATACTTCCCTTGGTTCCTCGAAATAGTTGAAAGTCGTCAGCAGTTAAGAACAATAGACCACTCATTTATTTCAGACATAGCTTTTATTTAAATCAAACTTGTATACATAATTAATTTTAGTCTATATTAATATTTATAATTAACAAATGCCGACGATTAATATTTTTAGCACTAAAACTCCTTATGCGATGTTGAGCAACAACTTTCGACATGATATAATTATTAATGGGTCAAAGTATCCTACCGCCACTAACTATATTTACTCTAATATGCTAAATCAACCCACCTACAAAGTTGTGATTAGCAAAGCTAGACCTAAAAGTACATGCATCGGGGATGATGGATGTAATAATTACGCACGGTCTAAAGCCGAATGTGAGGAAGCTAACTGTGTGTATAAATTTGAGAGTATTGGTGATCAATTTAATGAGTTGTACGAGAAAGAGACTAACGATAGAAAGAAGGACGCTATAGAAGTAGCTTTAATGGCCAAACTGGAACAAACCCCATCGTTGCTGGAAAAACTTTTGGGTACTGGGAACAGACCAATTATATATGCCAGTCGTGGAAAATGGATGGGTATAGGAGAATATAATGACGGAGAAAATAACTACGGTAAAATATTGGAGGCGACTCGAAATAAATTAATAAGAGGGAGAAAGAAAGAAATCCAAACGAAGAACCAGAGTATTCGCGATGAAAATTTATACCAAGTATATCTCGCTTACTCTAATTTGGTAAGATTGATTAAAGACGGTGATGACTTGCAAGATTACTTTTCTTTACCCGCGGGTGAGATTATTGATATAATGAAGAAGAAAGGGGTTGAGATTTTTCCTGGTCCGGGAAAGAAATTTATAATACAAGAAGCTAAGAAAACAAATTACGGTGCAAGATCAAGCAGTATTCTTGTTCCTGACATATTCATAATAATGAAGAATCCTAAGGTATTATCTGCCATGGTACGTGGAAAGTATCTAGCGAGTCAAAGAGAAAAGATTCTTAAAACAACAATACCCAGTCTCATTCTAAAGATGTACTGCGGTTACTTGCTTAAGAAATCTAACAAGTACGATTTGGATCCCGATGACTATGATAGAGCAATCAGACAACAGATCGACTCTATTAGTCCTCAAAAAAGGGTCAAGACATCTCTCGACCTTAAGAAACTTTATGAGAAAGGCATGCTTTCCGAAAGCCTTTCCAAAGAGATCGATAATGCAATCACAGAATTGAAAACCCCTCGCTCAAAAGATATTAAAAAAGCGGAGCAGTTGGCGGCACGAATTCGTGAAAATGCTAAAAAAGAAAAGGCCGAGAGTGAGCCAGTTTTAGACGGGTCCGTGGGTTCTTCTAATGTAATAGTATGGGGGAATAATCCTGATCCCGAGTATAATTTTAAAGGTCTATCTCCTCTGGATGACTCAGTTATGATCAATATTGAAGGAAAGAACTATCCTTCTATCACGTACTATTGTATAGCCGAGGAGCTAGCCAGCTGCTGTACGGGAACACGAAAAAGTCGTCGGGGTCAAAGTTCAAAAGATATAGCATATAAAATGCTGAAAAATAAAGACGGTCATTTCTTAAGACTAAATGAACTTGAGTGGAAACTTAATCATCTTAATACAGAGTTCTACATCGAAAAATTAAAAAAGAATACACAAATTGCTCTAAAGAAGAAGTTCGAAAATAGAAGTTTTCAGGATGCGCTTCTTAGCACCAAAGACGACACACTTGTTTGGGGTGATAGGAGAGACCCTATTCTTGGGATGGATAATAATTTCGTGGGAAGAGAACTTATGCTATTACGTGCCCGTATCAGAAAAGAGAGGGAGAAAAGTGGAGATATGGGAGATGTAGGGGATGTACTGTCCTTGGAAGTTCTTTCCAATGTATTCAAAAATGACTTCTTAAACAGATGGTTCAATATGCGAGTACGAGACATGTGCAGTGTGGTATTGACCATGAAAGACTATATGTATCTTAAACACGGAATAAAAAAGGTGTTAACTCCGGAATTTGTAACCACCGTGATAGATGATGTATACCAACCTTGTTCCCACATCTTTGCTACCGAGGATAAGATTACAATCCCAGCCCCTATGGCCTTTATACAAATGGTAGAACGCTACAAAGGGTTCCTTAATTTTTTCAAGGATTCTGATCGAGAGAAAGTTCTGGACATTATGTGGAGGCGTTTGGCGGTAACAATCTATTATCTTATGAAACACATTGAAACATCCACTAGCAATAATATAGCAATAGTGTTAAACAGGATAGAGAGACTGACTTCATTACCAAAGAATTGTACAAAACTCATTCCGGATGAGAAAGAGAATTGTATCTTTTCTGCTCTCTTAAATATTGTAGGTAGAATTAAATCTCTTGACAGGACTCACGAGCTAGAAAAGCCTGGATTACAAGATATTGACCTTGGAACAGCTGTCACCATCCTTCTCAATATCAATAGCCTTGCCGAACAACAGGCTATGCAGAGAAAAAGGGTTATTCAAGGTGATATCCCGACAACTCCTGTACCTTCAGTTACTGCCGAGGATATTCGTAAAGTTCGCGCAAAGTTGCCGGCGTATGAAGAAGACGTGATAGTAAAAGTGATAGAAGAAGTAAAAATGTCAGGGGAAGTACCGGATGACAACATGCTGCGAATATTAGCAGATGCTATGCAAAATATTCCAGGTCCAAGTAAGCGCCCGATGATTAAGCGTCCGATGATTAAGCGCCCGATGATTAAGCGCCCCCCTCTTCCTCCTAGACCTAAGAAACAGGTTTCATCGAAGTTTGTCCCGGACCCCATAATCACAGAAAATATTCGTAAGGCTTTCTCAGACGTAGACATTATTATTGAAGATGATAATATATCTTTTGTGTACATGGTAGATGCAGCTATTGAATTTGTCAAGTCGTACAAAATGATCCCCGAACAAACGAAGATCAATCGGATCAATTTCTTTGCTTCTCTTCGAGCATAATACCTGTGTTACTTAAAGTTATGGTTTTTATCCACAAAATGGATAAAAAGCTGAAAGAGATTTTGATCAAAATTGTATTAACTATAATCGTGCTGGTATTTCTCTCTGTGCTTCTGACTAAAAGATTTATATATTTTCGCCCCAGCTCCGATTTCATCCCAATTAATGAGACATATAAGGTTGTTAACCAAGGACATCTTCATGGATGGCTTGCAGACGGTCATCCCGGTTCAAAAATAATACTCCTATGTCACAGTAATAAAGGTAACGTGAGTCACGTTGCGCACTTCATTGAAAAATTCAAGAACTTAGGCTTCTCTGTTCTCGCATTCGACTACTCCGGGTTTGGGAAAAGTCGTGGGATTCCAAGCGAACAACAACTTTACGACGATGTTTCTTATATGACCGCTTTATTACGTCAGACATATCAACAGAGAGATATTATCCTTGTTGGACATGGCCTTGGAGCACCTGTAGCTACTTATGCAGCACGTAGATACGGGATACCAACGCTGGTATTGTTGTCTCCTTTCGTCGATGCTCGATCGATAGTCAACAATACACTGCTAAGTTTCATGTCTGTTATGTTCTCAGAATTCAACACGGCAGAATACTTACGTGGTTATCAAGGTCGATCACTAATGATACATAGTACCACAGATGAGTACGTTTCTTATAATGCAGCTGCAGAATTAAGAGAATTAGTAACGCTCCATATACCTTCTTCGGGAACACACGAAGGGGTCGATATTCCTTGGGAGCAAGTCAAACGGTTTATAGAGACGACATAGAAGGGTAAATGACAGATGTTATGATTGATTTAGAAACGATGAGCACGGAGCCTAATGCCGTTGTGCTAACAATAGGAGCTGTTAAGTTTAACCGACGTGGTCCAAAGAAGTCTCTGGATAAACTTGACCAATTTTACAGGAGAATCAAGATTAAAAGTTGTCTCGAAGCGGGACTGCATATTTCCTCGGAGACGAAGGAATGGTGGGAAATGCAAGGAGATGAAGCGAGATACGAAGCCTTTACACACAAGGATCGCGTTTTACTCGTACAGGCTCTCAAGGAGTTTAGTGTTTGGTTCAGAGGAGCACGGTGTATATGGTCTCACGGAGCTACTTTCGACTGTGTTATCTTAGAACAAGCTTATAAGGCATGCGATATACCTTGCCCATGGATGTTCTGGGCGGCAAGAGATACTAGAACACTATTCGACCTCGCTGGAATCAGGATCAAAGATTTCCCGATTAAAGTTGAACACCATGCTCTGTACGATGCATTTAGGCAAGTACTTGCCACCAAAGCTAGCATAAAAAAATTAAAGTTGTAATGTACGAAAAATAATTAGTCTGTCATTCTCAAAGGTAAAAATCTTTGAGAGTTTTTCTTGTGCATATATAAATGTCGATAGTATTTTATTCTATGGGTTCCAGATGCGGTTACTGTGTGAAAGCAGAAACTCTGCTGAAACCACAAATCCAGAGCGGAGAAATAGTAAAGAAACCTGCATCGGAAGCAGGAGGAAAATTTAATGGATTTCCGGCTTTCGAAAGCAAAAAGACCGGGAAGACCAGTATGGGTTGTCCAACATCTTATGAGCATCTAGCCAAGAAGCTAGGTCATTCCGAAGGCTACAGCTCCGGCAAGAGTGGAGACCATCACAATCCTTATCATTACAATGCCATGCCGATCAGGGTTGGTTCAGATCTGTGTAGCCCGTGCTTAAAAAACGGACCGTTTACTTCAGACGGTGGGGGTAATCTTGTGGCACCCTCCGGAATGACACACGAGCAATGTGTAACCGCTCGCGCGAAATGTCCAGATTGTGATCAAGGCTCCGATCCATGTGCGCCTGCTCCTAAACCAAAACCACCGTCGGGGCCAAGCGGCGCTGACGCGGCCAAAAAATGCAATTCTAACCCGAATCCTAACCCGAATGAGGGAGTAGATCAGTGTTGTGCTAATCAGTGTAATAATGATCAGCAATGTATAGCTGACTGTGTACAGATCGTGGAAGGACACGGAGGTGGAGGTGGAGGTGGAGGTGGAGGTGGAGGTGGAGGTGGA
>CESO01027090.1_pt1 | contig 11627 bp, 10 predicted proteins | sample 356341 | NCBI WGS metagenome assembly CESO01 (sample SAMEA2621812, study PRJEB7988) | marine metagenome | biome: marine biome (ENVO:00000447); feature: deep chlorophyll maximum layer (ENVO:xxxxxxxx); material: "saline water (ENVO:00002010), including plankton (ENVO:xxxxxxxx)" | depth 35 m
TTATATTCTTTATTTAATATTACTAAAAATACTCAATTAAGATTAGGCTATTCAATTACCAATCAATTTATACAGCTGATTCCCAATAATAATTTAGGTTTACCTATTGATTTATGGCTGCCAGTTTCTAATTCATTAAAGCCAATAACTGTCAATCAACTTGCGGGAAAGTTTAACTATAGAATTAATAGAGGAAACATTAGTGTCGGTTTTTTTGATAAAAAATTCAATCATATAGCTGAGTATAACTTGAATACGCCAAATATTTTAATCCAAAATTGGGAATCAAATATTGTACAAGGTGTTGGGAAATCATATGGCATAGAATCATCTTTTGACTATATATTTGATAATTTTTCATTAAATGCGGTTTATACCTATTGTAGGTCAAATAGGACTATTGAAGAAATAAACAATGGTGAACGATATTACTCTAAATTTGATAGACCACACGACTTTTCGGTATGGGCATCATATTCATTTTCCAATAATAAAAAGTTGATGGTATCGTTCAATTATATAAGTGGAAATCCAATAACTATGCCTGTTGGTAGATATGAAACTTATATCAATGACGAACCAGTAATTATTGAAGACTTTGATGAGATTAATAATTTTAGATTACCTTCCATTCATCACGTAGATGTGTCTTATTCAGTAGAAAAGCAACACAAAAAATTTAATTCAACTTTTGTCGTAGGTATTTATAATGTTTATAATCGATTTAACCCTTTTATGGCATTCATTGGACTAAATGAAAATTCAGAGCCCGTATTGAAAATAAGATCGTTAATGCCTGCACTTCCCATCGTTAAATATGCAATAAAATTATGAAAAAACTTGGGCTAATAATTTGGGTTATAATTTTAATGTCATGTGATAAACAGATACCATACGACGAAAGTAGTTTTAAGCCAAAATTGGTAGTAAATGCATTTAATCAACCTGACAGTTTATTAAAAATAAAGCTCGATGAATCATTGAAAGTATTAGGTAACCCGTCCATTCAGAAATTAAATTCATCAATTAAAATTCAGTTATTAAAAGACTCAACTAAAATTATAGACGGTACTTATTGGGTTGATGAGGGTGAGGTTGTTCTGCCTCATAAAGTGGAAGCTGGTAGCATATATCATTTGATTACTGAGTTGAATAATTATCCTTTAATAGAGGCAAGTGATAGAGTCCCGATTGATAATGTAAGCATAAATATAGATACAATTACTGAGGGTTCGATTTATTACAAGCTAGATATCACTGTGAAAGACCCCCAAACTGATAATTTCTATGTTTTAGATATAAGTACAAGTGGTAAAGAATTATCGGGTATGGATTCCATTAATAATACCTATCAAATAATATTCTCAAGTGTAGACAAGATATTTTCTTCATCAATTCAAACCATATCTGATGGTTCTAAATTGGCGTTATTTGATGATAATTTATTTAATGGTTCAAACAAGAAAATTGGCATTAGGATATTAAAGGAAAATTTACTTATTCCCAGATTTAATCCCTATACATTTACTATTAAATTAAAATCTGTTTCTAAATCTATGTATGATTACTATACAACGATAATTCAAAATAATAACATATATGGAGGACCCTTATACTTTGAGGGACAGATTGAAGGTAACATTAACGGCGGATTAGGTGGTTTTTACTTCTATAACCAATATTCAGACACTATTCCTTTTGTTTTTTAGCTATATTTTTCTTTGAATTTTATGCCATGTGTTTCTAATTCATCAAGAATAGGATTATAAAATTCTGGGTAAATTGGTAGTAAACATCCTCGTTTTTTTATTTTTTTGCTCAAAATCAATTTACAAGCTATTGCTAATGGAAGACCTACTGTTTTTGCCATTGCAGTGTGTTTTCTGCTATTTCCCTCACATACAAGGCTACTATGAAGACTATTTTGTGTTCCAGCTTTTGATTTATAATTAATTTTATGCCACATCACAATCATATCACGATCATCACTTTTCAAATTCCATTTTTTTTCTAAAATGTGCTGAAGTATCTGTGCGGGTGATCCATTTTTAATAGAAATCAAATCATTTGAAAATATGCAGGTGCTTTCAATTTTTTCCCATAAATAAATATCATCTTGACTAATATTTAGGTTAGATTTAAATTTTAATTCAATACTATCAGTTGGGTGAAATGGAAGAAAAGTATTAATGAAATCTCGGTGTGTCATTCCCTCTGAGTAGGGTAATTGGTAACTATCATCGGTTACACCTAATTGAACAAAACAATTCCAAGCTTTAGAGAAACCTGGTCTTCGAAAAGTCCCCCTATACATAGTTTTTACATTATGAAGGCCATATGTTTCTCTGTATTTTAAACTATCTCTGTTGGCATAACCTTCGAATTTTCCATACCCATCTATCTCTACAATTTCTGTTCTTCTGAATACTTTGTGATAGGGGATATACTTGTATTTTCCATTATGAATGAATTTCACTGCACCACCCTTTCCTGCTAAAACAACATTACGTGGATTCCATGTGAATTTATATCTCCATGGGTTATCCTCTGAGTCTGGAGTAACTAACCCACCAGTAAAACTCTCAAATTCGATTATCTCACCTCCGCTATCGCGTATTTCATCTAACAACTTCATAGCAGAAAGATGGTCAATACCCGGATCTAAACCACATTCATTTAAAAATATTAAATTCTTTTTTTTGACATCTTCATCTAATGACATCATCTCTTTAGATAAATACGAAGCCGTAGCCAGGTGAGTATAATATTGAATACATTTTTTAGCTATGGATAAATGTAACTGAGCAGGTAGCATACTAACTACTAATTCAGCATTTTGAATAAGACCATTTAATGTAATTTCATCGTCAATGTCAAATACGATAGTCTTTGTGTTGGTTGAGTTCACTCGTTGATTCAGATTGGAAGAATTTTTATCGACAACTGTAATATTCCAATGATATTTCAATGCATTTTCCTCAAGATATTTAATTAAGAATGTAGACGATAAACCAGCCCCAAATACGAGTATATTCATATATAAGTTTTTTTTCAAACCTACATTTTTTTTCAGATTTATAATCTTCTAATCAAAATATATTGATATTGCAATTACAATTCAATTAAACTATGCAAAAATTAGTTCGTATAGACGAGGTAAATTTTGGTTCATTAGATTCAGATAAAAAAGAGTTTCTATTAAAATCAAAAAGTGCCAAGGATGACTCATATGCTCCATACTCTGAATTTTATGTGGGCTGTTCAGTGCTTCATGAAAATGGTCACATAGGATTGGGGAGTAATCAAGAGAATGCATCATTTCCTTCAGGTTTGTGTGCAGAAAGAGTTGCGTTATTTGAAAGTTCTAAAAACCTCAAACAGAATAAAGTCCTTGAAATTGCCATTTATGCTGAATCTAATAAATATATGGTTCCTAGATTATTAGTTCCATGTGCTGCTTGTTTACAAGTAATCTCTGATATACAGATTAGACAAAAGTCACCCATTAAAATATATATGTGGGATGGTGGAAAAGAGGTTTTTGTTGCGAAGGATGTAGGTCAATTTCTACCTTTCCATTTTGAACTGAAAGAAAATAGAAATTAATACTTACCAAACATCTCTAACAATACTTTTTCGCGATAATCAAATATTGATTTGAGTTTTTTCTTTATAAATAATGTATGAGCGATTTTTCCAATTAATCCAAACGGAAGTTTGTAATTCACTTCATCGATCATTTTAACACCACCATTAATTTCATAAAAATGATGTCTGTGATGCCATAATGAATATGGCCCAAATCTTTGTTCATCAATAAAATATTCGTTTTGTTTGACGGTAGTTATTTCGGTCATCCAGTTAATTTTAATTCCTAACATAGGACTAACTTTATAGGTGATAATTTGTCCCTGAAACATATTGTCAGCAGGTTCATTTGTGATAATAAACCCCATTTGTTCTGGTGTAATTTTAGTTAGATTTTTTGGTGATGAAAAGAACGTCCAAGCTTCTGAAATAGAAATCGGAATATTTAATTCAGTTTTAAGGCTATAAAAAGACACACTTTTAAAACATAATATGATCATATAAGTTTTTCATATTTAATATAAGATTGAATATAATTCATAATTATGAAGGCAAATTATACATTTGCCTAAACCAATTTAAAACATGAAGTTATTAGAGAACAAAACAGCAATTATTACTGGAGCAAGTCGAGGAATCGGGAAAGCTATAGCAGAAAGATATGCAGAACATGGTTGTAATATCGCTTTTAGTTATGCCAATTCCATTGAAAAGGCTACTACTTTAGCATCTGAATTATCTTCAAAATATAATGTTAAAGTAGAGGGGTTTCAGAGTAATGCTGCTGATTTTGATTCATCTCAATCTTTTGTCGATTCAGTAGTTGCTGAATTTGGAAGAATTGACATTCTTATAAATAATGCCGGTATAACTCGAGATAATCTATTAATGAGAATGTCTGAGGAACAATGGGATGAGATTATGAATGTTAATCTTAAATCTGTTTTTAATCTAACAAAGGCAAGTTTAAGGACTTTTCTAAAACAAAAAGAAGGAAGTATAATAAACATGAGTAGTGTTGTCGGAGTAATGGGCAATGCTGGTCAAAGTAACTATGCAGCATCAAAAGCAGGGATTATTGGATTTAGTAAGTCAATAGCCAAAGAATTAGGTAGTAGAAATGTTAGATGCAATGTTATAGCTCCCGGTTTTATAGAAACTGAAATGACTGCCGAATTAGGTGAAGACGCTTTAAAGAAATGGACTGACGGTATTCCACTTAAAAGAGGTGGTAAGCCAGATGATGTAGCTAATGCATGCATATATTTAGGTAGCGATATGTCTACCTATGTCTCAGGTCAAGTTTTAAGTGTATGCGGCGGCATGCTCATGTAAATCATTTTAGAATAAAATGCCTTTAGATCAAGTAGACGTAGACCAATACGATGTTCAAATGACATTTTTAGAGCATTTAGAAGCTCTTAGATGGCATTTAATACGCGCTATTGTTGTTATAGTCATTGGTGCTATTTTCTCATTCGTAAACGGGAAATATATCTTTGATACTATATTACTTGGGTCAACTAAGAGTGACTTTTGGACTTATCGAATGTTATGTGATTTAAGCCACTATATTTACGAGAGTGACAGAATTTGTATTGAGGTAATGGGCTTTAAGCTTCAGGCACTAGATATTCAAGAGCAGTTTTACCAGCATTTTATGATTGCAATTATTGGAGGTCTGGTAATTGCAATGCCTTATTTACTTTTTGAAATATATCGCTTTATTAAGCCCGCTTTAAAAAGTTCAGAAAAAAAATATTCCTTCTTAGTGATTGGTTTTGCTTCCATATTATTTTTTGGAGGAATTTTATTTGGCTATTATATCTTATCACCAATTTCAGTTAATTTTCTAGCAAATTATAGCTTAAGTGACAGTATTGAGCGTAATTTTAAGGTTAGTTCTGTGATCAATTTTATTAGCTTACTTACACTTGGTGCAGGTATTATATTTGAACTTCCAATCGTTGTTTATTTTTTATCAAAAATTGGTTTGCTTACTGCAGAGTCAATGAAAAAGTATAGGCGTATTGCTATTGTTGTTATTCTTGTTATCTCAGCTGTCATAACCCCACCAGACGTTATGAGCCAAATTATTCTTACTTTCCCAATACTCATTTTGTATGAAATAGGTATAATAATAGCTAAAAAAGTATATCCTAAAGTACCCATAGAAAAACCTCAATCTAAATAAATGAATAAAATTAAAGTATCTATCGGAAATGACCACGCAGGAACCTCGTTAAAAAAATCTATAATTTATCACTTAAAAAATGAGATTGATTTTATTAATCATGGAACAGACAAGACAGATTCAGTTGACTACCCAGATTTTGTTCATCCAGTAGCTATTGATATCGAAAATGGTGTATCCACTTTTGGAATTTTAATCTGTGGAAGTGCAAACGGTGTTTGCATGACCGCAAACAAACATCAAGGTATTCGCGCTGGTTTAGCATGGAATTTAGAGGTAGCTGCATTAATTAAACAGCATAATAATGCTAATATAATTTGTATTCCTGCTCGATTTTTAACAGAAAATGAGGCCTTACGTGTTCTTAAAACATACATGAATGAAAAATTTGATGGTGGGAGGCATCAAAAAAGAATTGATAAGATACCTTGCTAATTAGATTATTTCTGAATTAATCCCTTTTTTAATTTTGGGACGACATCTGTAGTGTCTATGTTACAACAGTATTGGATATCCTTAATCACACCTTTATTTTTTAATCTTTTGAAATGATTTGAATCTTGTAAAGTTTCAAAAAGGTTTTCTTTACTAACTTCATAAGCTTTCATGCACAATAGTGTTGAATCATCTTTATTAAATTTGGGCATTTTTAAAGCTACTGCACCAGCATATAAGCTGTCTTCAAGATTAACTTTATCTTTCCAACCAGCACAGAATAGAACAATATCTTTTTTCTTTTCATTTAAGTATCTAACAACAGCTGTTAAGTTAAGAAAAGATCCAATGATTACCTCGTTTGCATTTGATGACATTTCAATACATTTTGTTCCGTTGGTAGTAGTTAGAACAACCGTTTTATCTCTAACATGTTCTTTTTTGTAGTCAAAGGGTGAATTACCAAAATTAAAACCAGGTATAGTTTCACCATTTCGTTCGCCACCTACCAAATAATTATCATTTATATACTTCCTTGCATTCAACTCATCTTTAACTGCCATTAATGCTTTTGCGTCATTATCTATAATTGTTGTAATGGTTGAACTAGCACGTAAAATGTCAATGATAACTACTATCTTATCTTCAATATATTCAATTTGATCGAATGCGATAGGGGATATTACTGTTTGAATCTTCATAGTATATCTATAAATTTAGATTCTATGGTATGTGTAACTTTATTCAAAATTCTAAGACCAGTTTCAGCCATCGTATTTGTTTTATCATCTAATAATGGATTAATCTCGGTTATTTCAAAGCAGCAAAGTTTTGGACTTTTACTAAATTCAACTAATAAATCGGTAACTTCCTTTTCTGAAAAACCATTCTTTACGGGTGTTCCTGTGCCAAAGGAGACTATGTCACAGTCCATACTGTCAACATCAAAAGATACATATATGATATCACAATCTTCAAGGTAATCAAGAGCGGTGTTAGAGGTTTCTATCGAACCTTTTTCTCTTACTTCTTCAACTTTGATTGTTTTAATATTATATTTTTTAATTAAATAATCTTCCTCATTTTCAGTATCTCTAACTCCTACAATGACGATGTCGCTGGTTGATATTTTTGGTGATATATTACCATTATTTTTGAGTTTACTCCATGATTTGATAGTTTTGGACGATAAGTTATTTTTTTGATTATCAATATTATCTATACCAAGCGATACAGCAAGTGGCATACCGTGAATATTACCAGTAGGAGATGTGTAAGGGGAATGTAAGTCTGCATGTGCATCTACCCAAATGACACCTAGTTTTTTTTGAGGATATGATTTCTTGATGGCAGATATTGTCCCACCTGCAGATGAATGATCTCCAGCGAGTACAATAGGTAGATTTCCAGACTTGTATACATCTTCAAATTTTAAACAAAAATCGTCATAAAGTCTATTTAAAGCATCTAGACGTTCTGTAATGTCAAACTCAGATGAGTTTTGACTATATATTCGATTATTTTCATCAATTATATTTATTGATGATCGGTTTGAAAAAAAGGAATTTTTTTGGTTTAATGCAGTAAATTTAAGAGCGTCAACTCCCAAGCTAGCTCCATTAGTTCCAGCACCAATCTCTGATTTTGAATTAATTATAACAGTGTTACTCATTTCATAATTTGCTTAAATGACACTTAACAAATTTAATAAATAACCATAGATTAATTTTCAATAGTTTTTAATATTATTGGACGTTTTATATTGTCAGGGACTATAAAAGCGTTAGGAAAATATACTCTGATATTATTTAAAGTTTCGATTGCATCTATTTCTCTATAAAAGTTACCTACTCTAAACTTCCAATAAGGCTGTTGGTACAAGGAATAGATTTGTGTTTCTTCAGGAAAAAGTTGATTATACTTATTTATAATTTTGTTGACATATGATCGATCGCTATTAAAACCAAGTTGTATTCGATATCCTTCAATATTATTTGTATCTAAACCTGTATTTTTCATAATAAGTAGACGTTCAATCTCGTCATTATTTTCAATGATAACCTGAGTAAAAGCTTTTTCTACCTTAATAGAAATGCCAATAAATAGTATAATTCTAATTATTTTTACCATGACATTTTTTATACTTCTTCCCACTTCCACAGGGACAATCGTCATTTCTACCTACCTTTTGTTCTGCTCTTACAGGAACCAATGTTTCTTTTGGTCGCTCTTGGTTATTTTGATTATTATTATTTTGAGAAACGATTGCTTCTGACGCTCTACTTGTTTTTAATGAACGATTTTCTGTACGTTTTATGTCTTTGGCTTCTTTAACTTCTTCTGAATCTTGAGTAGCAATGTCACCTTTGAATAGGATAGAGGTCATTTCGGAATTTAGACTATTAATCATTAATTGAAAGAGATTAAATGATTCTAATTTATAGATTAATAGGGGATCTTTTTGTTCAATAGATGCATTATTTGCAGACTGTTTTAAATCATCTAGTTCACGTAAATGATCTTTCCAATTCTCATCTATAATTGCTAAAGCCACATACCTTTCAAATGCATTGATTATTTCTTCGCCATTAGTTTCGATAACTTTTTTAAGATTAATAGAAATATTTAATGATTTTTTGCCGTCTGAAAATGGTACTAAAATATTTTTAACTTCTTTGCCTCGTTCTTTATTTATTTTATTAAAAACAACTAGAGCTTTATTTTTAATATTCTGATTTTTACGATTGTATGCATCAATTAATTGTGTGAATATACTTTGAGTAATTTCATTGGATTTAGATTGGTTAAAATCTTCTTCCGTTAAATTTGGGTCAAATGCAAGATGTCTTAAAGTTTCAGATTTAAATCCATGATAGTCATTCAAATCTTTGTATTCATTTACATTTTCTTCTACCCAATCATATATAGCATTATTTATGTCAAGCGAGAGCCTATCTCCATATAAAGCATTTTTTCTACGTGTATAAATAACTACACGTTGTTTATTCATAACATCATCATACTCTAGCAATCTTTTTCGAATACCAAAATTATTTTGTTCTACCTTTTTTTGAGAACGTTCAATAGTCTTTGTAATCATAGAATGTTGAATGACCTCACCTTCCTCATATCCAAAACGATCCATAACCTTAGAGACTCTATCGGAACCAAACAATCTCATTAGATTATCTTCTAGTGAAACAAAAAATTGGGATGAACCAGGATCTCCTTGTCTTCCAGCTCTACCTCTTAATTGCCTGTCAACACGTCTACTGTCATGTCTTTCAGTTCCAATAATAGCCAAACCTCCAGATTCTTTTACTCCTTTACCAAGTTTAATGTCTGTTCCACGACCTGCCATGTTAGTAGCAAGGGTTATTGATCCAGGTTGACCTGCTTCTGCAACAATATCTGCTTCTCTTTGGTGTTGTTTAGCATTCAGAACATTATGTTTAATCTTTCTCATGCTCAGCATTCTACTAAGTAGCTCTGATATTTCTACAGATGTAGTACCTACAAGAACAGGCCTACCCTCATTTTGTAATCTAACAATCTCTTCAGACACTGCATTAAACTTTTCTCTTACAGTCTTGTAAACTAAGTCTTCACGATCATTGCGAGCAATAGGTTTATTTGTAGGAATCACAACTACATCGAGTTTATATATTTCCCAAAGTTCACCAGCTTCTGTCTCGGCAGTACCTGTCATACCACTAAGTTTGTGGAACATCCTGAAAAAGTTTTGTAATGTAATTGTAGCAAATGTTTGAGTAGCTGCTTCAACTTTAACGTTTTCTTTTGCTTCAATTGCTTGATGTAAACCATCAGAATACCTTCGACCATCCATGACACGACCTGTTTGTTCATCAACTATTTTAACCTTTCGGTCTTGAATAATGTATTCTACATCTTTCTCAAACATTGCATAGGCTTTTAATAGCTGATTTATACTGTGAACACGTTCAGATTTTACGGAGAAATCTCTCATGATTTCGTCTTTCTTCTGTTGTTTTTTATTTTCAGATAATGATGATTTTTCTAGTTCAGCAATTGAACTTCCAACATCAGGAAGAACGAAAAAGTCTTTATCACCGCTATTTTCAGAAATTAAATCAATTCCTTTATCTGTGAGTTCAACTTGGTTATTTTTCTCGTCAATTGTGAAATAAAGCTCCTCATCAACAATGTGCATTTCTTTTTGTTGATCTTGTAAATAAAAATTTTCAGCTTTATTCAATATGGCTTTAATTCCTTGTTCTCCTAAAAATTTTATTAAAGGTTTGTTTTTGGGAAATCCTCTGAAATTTCTGTACAAAAGAAGACCTCCTTCTTTTTCGTCGGTTTTTCCTTCTTTTATAAGTTTTTTAGCATCAGATAGTGCTGTGTTTAGATATCGTTTTTGAGCATCAACTACTTTTTGAATTTTAGGTTTCAACTCATTAAATTCGTGTATATCACCTTTTGGAGTAGGACCACTTATAATAAGTGGTGTTCTAGCATCATCAATAAGAACAGAATCAACTTCATCTATCATCGCAAAATGATGTTTCTGCTGAACTTGTTCATCAGGACTATGAGCCATATTATCCCTCAAATAATCAAAACCAAATTCATTATTTGTACCGTATGTAATATCGGCTAGGTATGCAATTTTTCTTTCTTCAGAATGCGGCCTGTAATAATCCAAGCAATCTACTTTAAGACCATGAAATTGAAAGATTGGTGCATTCCATTCTGCATCTCGTCTAGCAAGGTAATCATTTACAGTAATTATATGAACGCCTCTTTGACCTAAAGCATTCAGATATGCAGGTAGTGTAGATACCAGGGTTTTTCCTTCACCTGTCTGCATCTCCGCTATTTTACCTTGGTGAAGAACTACACCACCAATTAATTGAACATCATAATGAATCATATTCCAAGAAACTTCTTGGCCTGCAGCTTCCCAGGTTGTATCGTATACAACTTCGTCATTTATTATATTAATATGGGGTTTAGTTGTAGCTAAATTACGATCGTAATCAGTTGCTTTTGCAGTAATTTTTTCGTTTACTGTAAATCTTCTAGCAGTTTCTTTGACTACTGCAAAGGCCTCGGGTAATATTTCATTTAAAATATCTTCAAGTTTTTCATCTCTTTCTTTTTCTAAAATATCAATTTTATCATATGCGTCCTCTCTACGATCAATTTCATGTGCAGAAGATTTTTTTATCTCAGACTTTAAGTCAGCTATTTGTTGATCTATATCTGACAAATAGTCGTTAACTTTATTTTTGAAAGTTATAGTTTTGGATCGTAGTTCATCATGACTAAGGTTTTCTAACTTGATAAATTCAGAATTAATTTTTCCAACAAAAGGCTCTAAACCCTTAACGTCTTTATCAGCTTTATTACCAAATAGTTTTTGTAT
>CESO01005226.1_pt1 | contig 11623 bp, 10 predicted proteins | sample 356341 | NCBI WGS metagenome assembly CESO01 (sample SAMEA2621812, study PRJEB7988) | marine metagenome | biome: marine biome (ENVO:00000447); feature: deep chlorophyll maximum layer (ENVO:xxxxxxxx); material: "saline water (ENVO:00002010), including plankton (ENVO:xxxxxxxx)" | depth 35 m
GCAACTTTTAGATCAACCGCTAAAAGGCAAGCGCCGTATTTTCCAGTTCTTGCTGTATGTGGGCATTTACCAACTTCAGCATATGCGTGTTCCACCGCATGCTGCTATTAGTGAAACCGTTAATGCATTACAACAAATGCGTGCGCTAGGTTTAAAAGGCTTAATTAACGCTATTTTACGAAGTTTCCAACGTGAACAAGCCGAGCTTGAAGAAAAAGCCAAGCAAATCCCTGTTTGCCAATACAACCACCCAGGGTGGTTTATTAAGCACGTTACGGCAGCCTACCCTGATAACTGGCAAGATATTCTTGAAGCAAACCAACAACAAGCTCCAATGTGGTTACGTGTAAATCAAGCACAATATAGCACGCAAGAATACAGCGACATGCTCAAAGCAAATGACATTGAACACAGCCTCAATGCTGATTTTCCAGATGGTATTAAACTTGCCAAGCCATGCGATGTATTTTCTTTACCTGAGTTTGAAACAGGTGCATGCTCTGTCCAAGATGCGGCGGCGCAGTTAGCAGCACGTTTTTTAGATCCACAAGATGATGAGCTGATTCTTGATGCCTGTGCAGCGCCAGGCGGTAAAACCTGCCATATTTTGGAGCTTGCTGATGCCGATGTATTAGCACTAGATAGCGACAGTGAACGCTTAGAGCGTGTAAAACAAAATTTAGTACGTATTGGCCTTGCCGCTGATTTGCAGTGTGCCGATGCATCACAGCCGCATATTTGGTGGGACGAAAAGCAGTTCGATCGAATTTTACTTGATGTGCCTTGTTCTGCCACCGGTGTTATTCGTCGCCACCCTGATATTAAATGGTTGCGTAGAGCATCAGATATTGAAGACCTTGCACACTTACAAGGTGATATTCTCAACAGTATCTGGCCTCTGCTTAAACCGGGTGGTACGTTAGTGTATGCAACCTGCTCAGTGTTACCACAAGAAAATCAGCAACAAGTTGCCACGTTTCTTGCTAACAATAGCAATGCAGAGCATATACCACTGCATGAAAACGATACTCCAACGTTACCTGGCTTGCAATTGCTACCGGGTGAGAGCGATGGTTTCTACTATGCAAAGCTAGTTAAAATACATTCATAAGAATACACCATGAAAATAATCATACTCGGTGCCGGACAAGTCGGCGGCACATTAGCAGAAAACCTCGTTGGTGAGCAAAACGAGATCACAGTGGTTGATATCGACGGTAACCGCTTACGCGAGTTGCAAGATAAGTACGATCTACAGGGGGTTACTGGTCACAGTGCTCACCCAGATGTGCTGCGTCGCGCAGGCGCAGAAGACGCCGATATGATTATTGCGGTAACCAGTTCAGATGAAGTGAACATGGTTGCCTGCCAAGTCGCCTACAGTATTTTTAATACGCCCACAAAAATTGCGCGTATTCGCTCAGAGCAATACTTAAAGTACCGCGAAAAGCTGTTCCATAATGACGACTTACCAGTTGATCACTACATTGCTCCAGAAGCCTTAGTGACTAAGTATATTCGTCGATTAATAGACTATCCGGGTGCTTTACAAGTGCTGCAGTTCGCTGATGGTATGTTATCACTGGTTGCAGTAAAAGCTTACTATGGTGGCTTATTAGTTGGGTATGCACTGTCGGCATTGAAAGAACATATTCCCAATGTAGAAACCCGTGTAGCAGCAATTTACCGACAAGGTAAAGCAATTAAACCACTCGGTACAACCGTGATTGAGGCTGACGATGAAGTGTTCTTTATCGCCGCAACAAAACACATTCGAGCGGTCATGAATGAGCTGCAAAAACTTGAACGCTCATACAAGAAAATCATGATTGCAGGTGGGGGTAATATTGGTGCAGGTTTGGCGCGCTCACTAGAAAAAAATCACAGTGTTAAACTTCTTGAGCGTAATAAAGAACGTGCGGCACAGCTCTCTGAGTTACTCGACAATACCGTTGTGTTCTGTGGTGATGCCTCTGATCAAGAACTGCTCTCAGAAGAGCACATTGAACAAGTTGATGTGTTCATTGCTGTTACAAACGACGACGAAGCAAACATTATGTCGGCCATGCTTGCTAAACGCATGGGCGCACAAAAAACCATGGTGCTGATCCAACGCGGCGCCTATGTTGACCTCGTTCAAGGCGGTGAAATAGATATTGCCATTTCACCACAACAAGCGACTATCTCAGCTCTGTTAACGCATGTTCGCCGCGGTGATATCGTTAACGTTTATTCATTACGTAAAGGCGCGGCTGAAGCAATTGAAGCCGTAGCCCATGGCGATGAACATACATCGAAAGTTGTTGGCCGCGCGATTGCCGATATCAAGCTACCCGCAGGTACCACTATTGGTGCAATTGTGCGTAATGACGATGTACTCATTGCTCATGATGATACGGTGATTCAGTCGGGTGACCATGTGATCATGTTCCTAATCGACAAGAAACACATCACGGTTGTTGAAAAGCTGTTCCAAGTTAGCGCTATTTTCTTATAGACCAAAAACATGAAAATAAAAAAGCAGCCATGACGGCTGCTTTACGACTCTTGAAGTGAAAGTAGTTAACCAGAGTCTCTGGTTACGAACCTATTGAATCTGTGCGAACTCTTCTTTTGAAAGCTCTCCGTTACCATCGCTATCAAGCTCAGGAAATAGTTTTTCAAGCTGCATATTTACTGATGCTTCTTCTTTGCTGATCACGCCATCGCCGTTGGTATCAAATGTAGAAAAACTGACGCCCTGAGCAAACGCTGCTGATGACGTTGCTAATGCTAAAATAGCCAATGTTGTATTGATGTGTTTCATAATAACTGCCTCAAAATTTGAAAAGAGTGAAGTCCGTTTCTGAGATCCCTGTTTAGTGGAAATTGGCTTTGTTACTCGGCCGCTGAAAACTCTGTTTCAGTCAGTACGCCATCACCATCGACATCCAGTGTTTTAAATTGTGACATGATTTTTGCGTCGACTGATGCTTCACTTTTGCTTATCACGCCATCGCCATCTACATCCAATGTATCAAAGTCAGTGGCAGCAAAAACAGCTGAAGAAGATGCAAGTGCAATTAGGGCTAGTGTTTTATTTACTGTCTTCATAATCATATTCCTTCAATATTTAACTAAAAAAGTGTTAGCTGATCACACGCTCCTGGTTGTTCTTTGTCATGGATTCCCTTATCCATTTAGGCTGTCTTTGGCAGCTCAGAACTAATCAGCTAGATAACTTGGCTTGCTTAATTTCATTAAGCTTTTGAAAACTCTTGTTTTGATAACTCACCGTTACCGTCAGTGTCTAATTCGCTAAACTTACTCATTAGCTCTGCATCGACGGATGCTTCGCTTTGGCTAATAACGCCATTGCCATCAACGTCTAGCGTTTCGAAATCGCTCATCGCAAATGCGGCTGATGAAGAGATAAGTGCCACAAGGGCTAATGTTTTATATACTGTGTTCATAATGTAATCCTTCAAATAGTAGCTTTAAGTAAGAAGTCCTTTTCAATGTGTCCTTACACTGAAATTATGCTTTCGCGAACTCTTCTTTTGATAGTTCGCCATTACCATCGGTATCAAGCTCTTTAAACTGGCTCATTAACGGTGAGCTTACAGATGCTTCGCTTTTACTGATTGCTCCATCGCCATCGACATCTAGCGTTTCAAAATCCACCGCTGCAAATGCAGTTGATGAAGCGACAAGGGCGATAAGTGCACATGTTTTGTGTAACGTTTTCATAATCACTATTCCTTCAATGTTGTCTAAACTGCGATAGAGGACTAATTCCTAAATCAACTTTCTCTGTGTTCGCTTTAACTATTTCAACTTCAATGCCAAAGTTTAAAAAACTTTATAAATCATGAGGTTGGGTTTATTTTTAGTAAATTAGGGGAAAACTGGCTGTTATTTTGTTGCTTTTTAGCAACAAGCAATGAGGTGAGAAAATTTTTTATCTATTAATCAATAAGTTAAAAAAGCAAAAACAGAGACATCTGCCGTTTTTTGTCACTAAAACAGAGAAAATATTGCGTGTGGGGGCTAAACCGTAGATGAATGGCAACACGCCTCAAAAAAAATAAAAATATTTTTAACGTTTAATCATCTGATTTAAATGGGTTTTATATATTTATATCGATTATTTTTGATTAATTTTTAGAGAAAAAGTGAAAAACAGTCATTTTGTTGCAAAATGGCGAATCAATGCTCGTTAACTCGTTATCTCTAATACCGAAAGGTCTATGAGGTGCTCTTTCATAAAGACGTTCATTTCATTTTCACTGGTATTGAGCTGCACACCCAACTGATAGCCCGACTCTCGTTTGCGGACTCTGCATACCTTGCCTGTAAATTCCCGTTTGCTGAGCACCACCTGACACGCTTGTGCTTTCAAATGACTAAGGTCGGCCTCGCTGTTAATCTCAAGTTGCACACCGGCAAGTGAAATGTCTTTAATTACGCCTTCATATACCTGTTCATCTATAACAAGCTTGGCGGGAAACAAAGTGGGGATCCGCGCTTCGCTGCGTAAGCTAAAGAGTTGTACTTGTTGGGGGAAATTTAAAAATATCAATCGACAAGGGTGTGAAGCAACGGCTTTTATCTGCTGACGAAATGCAATAACCTGCCCACCCCCGCTTTCTAAAACAGCCCGAACAATCACCATAACCCCCTCTTTGATAAAGTCACCCGCATTCGGCAAACGTTTTACAGGGGGATAGTTAAGTATGATGTACTGCTCGTTAAGTAAGCCAATAAATTCAATTTTGACACGCTTACTTTCTGTCGCAGTTATTATTTCAACATCGACCACACTCCCTGCGGGTATATAGGTTAGTTTTTCTAAATTAAGTTGCTGCTGCGTTTTTGGCATTGTTTCTCTACTCCTTGAAAAATAACCAAATAAAACCTTAACCGCGCCAGAATGTTGGGGTAAATAAAACTAATAAAGTGAATATTTCAAGACGACCAAACACCATAGCGATTGTTAACAACCACTTTGCCGTATCAGATATTGCGCCATAATGCGCCGCGACTTCACCCAAACCTGGGCCTAAGTTGTTTAAACACGCCGCCGTCGCTGAAAAAGCACTTATATTGTCCATGCCTGTGCCCATTAAGGCCAGCATGATAATAACAAAAACCAGTGCATAAGCAGAAAAGAACCCCCAAACGGCTTCGACCACTTTATCGGGGAGCGCTTTACGACCGAGCTTTATAGAGTATATAGCCCGCGGGTGAACTAAGCGGTTTAATTCACGTATCCCTTGCAAGTACAGAAGGAAAACCCTTACAACTTTCATACCGCCGCCCGTCGAGCCCGCACAGCCGCCGATAAAGCTCGAAAAAATAAGTAAGATAGGTAAGAACAATGGCCAAGCAGAAAAATTATCTGTCGCAAAGCCCGCGGTAGTACTCATAGAGACAGCTTGAAACATTGCTTGATCGAGCGTTTCATCACCATCTGCATAAATATTATTAGAAGAGAGTACCGTAAAACAAATAATCACTAGCGCTAACTGAATAAGTAAAAACACTTTAAATTCAGGGTCGCGCAAGTAAACACGAATACTGCGCGAGGAGACCGCAGCGTAGTGCAACGAAAAGTTAATCGCCGCAATCAGCAAAAACACCACACAAATAAAGTTTATTAATGGGCTGTCAAATTGCCCCATAGACGCATCGTATGTAGAGAATCCCCCAATTGCGATGGTTGAGAAAGCATGACAAATCGCATCAAACCAATCCATACCCGCTCCCCAATAGGCAAGCGTACATGCGATGGTCAGCGACACATAAATGTACCAAAGGTGTTTGGCGGTATCGGCAATCCGCGGGGTCATTTTCGAGTCTTTAACAGGCCCTGGAGTTTCAGCACGATATAACTGCATACCACCAACACCTAGCATCGGTAATACAGCGACGGCTAATACAATGATCCCCATACCACCTAGCCACTGCAGTTGTTGACGATAAAAAAGCACTGATTTGGGTAAGTATTCAATCCCCGTTAAAACGGTTGCTCCTGTGGTAGTCAGCCCCGAGAAGGCCTCAAATACCGAGTCAGCGAGAGATAGGTTTGGTTCCTGTAAGAACACTAAAGGCACAGCAGCAAAGCTGCCAAGTACCAGCCAGAACAACACCACAATTAAAAAGCCTTCGCGGGCTTTTAAATCACCATGCTCATGACGGTTTGGGTAATATGCAGCTAAACCAATAACAACGCTAAAAATAAACGCAAGAACGAACGGCACACCCCCACCGTCTTTATAAATTAAAGACACCAGTGCCGGTGGGACCATCGTGATACTAAATAACGCCACCAGCTGGCCGAGAATTTTTATTATGGTACGAAATTGCATCTAGGCGTATCGCTTTCTTATTAAATGATTTAGCTAATACAGTTTATTGTCTTACAGGCTTAATTGTAAGTAAACGCTATGTATTTATTTTCCTTACTCATCCTTTTCCCATTTTTAGCTCAACGGCGCCATGAGTAAGTTCGTGTACATCGGTGATTGCCTGCTCTGCTTGGCGGCTATCAATGGTAATGTGCCAAGTAATGTTCTCGGCAAATTGCTTGTCTATTTTTAACACCTGATATTGGCTTTTTAATAACTGCTCGATTGCACCTTGTGCGCTATAGTCACTTTGCCCTATAAGTTCAACAATCGGTACTTTAGTCACAGTTTTTAGCTCGCGCATAGCGTTATTTAAACTGCCACCATATGCACGCACAAGTCCCCCCGTACCAAGCTTAATTCCCCCAAAGTAGCGTGTTACTACCGCAGTAATTTCACCGATACCTGAACCTGTCAGCACATTAAGCATGGGTTTGCCCGCCGTACCATTGGGCTCACCATCATCCGAAAAGCCATAAACATGACTCCCGCCAGGGTTTCCTGCAACATGTGCCCAGCAGTTATGACGCGCGTCACTGTATTTATCTTGTATTTCTTTAATAAACGCTTTTGCACACGCGAGGTCTGGAGTATGCGCTATGTGCACTATAAATGTACTTTTCTTTATTTCTTCTTGATAAAAAACCGGTTCGGCCGGGTATTGATATTCAGGCATATTGTTTTATCTAAAAAAATGGGGCCATGTGGCCCCTATACTCTATTTTGCTCGCCGTTAATCTAAGTGTAGATCACGGGTCATATTTTCGAGACTGTCTTCATGAACGATAATATTATCTTCAATTCGGATACCGCCAAATGGCTTAAATTCTTCAACTTTTTCCCAGTTAATAAACTGTTTATTTTCGGTTTGAGCAAGGTCGCCCAATAATGAATCGATGAAGTATAAACCAGGCTCAATCGTAAATACTTGGTTCTTCTCAATTAAACGTGTGCAACGAAGGAATGGATGACCTTCAGGCGGAGCTTGGTGCGTCCCTGATTCGTCAGCCATAAAACCACCCATATCATGAACTTGTAAGCCAAGGTGATGACCCAATCCGTGAGGGAAAAACGTTGAAGTAATACCGCGTTCAACAATGTCAGCAGCTGGTAATTTTACAATATTAAAATCACTCAGTACTTGTGCGACACGTTGGTGACACTCTAAATGTAACTCGCCGTATAAGAGACCGGCTTTCAATGCCTTACCTAAGGCAATTTGATGCTCAGTCATAACCTGAATGAGATCGCTAAACTCACCTGACTTTTTAAAATCATAGGTACGAGTAATATCCGCAGCATAGCCGTTAAAGTTTGCACCTGCATCAATTAAAAATGAGTGATGTGTATGAGGCGCAGTTGGCTCGAAATGCGTGTAATGTAAAATGGCGCAATTTTCATTCAGTGCAACGATATTTCCGTAAGGCATCTCGTTTTCACTTTGGCGTGTAGCCATTAGATAAGCGTGCTGAATATCAAACTCAGAACCACCATTAAAGAACGTATCACGCGCCGCTTTATGACCCTCTACGGCGATACGGTTCGCTTGGCGAAGACACTCAAGTTCGTACTGCGTTTTATAAGCTCGATGGAAATGTAAGTAGTTCATCACTGGCTCAGGATTCATAATGCTGAAACCCAGCGCTTGTGCGACCTCTAAGTACTCACCGATATATGCATAATTTGCTTTATCATAAGGGAGTAGTTTTTCAACCTGATCAGGTTGTACTAAAAGCTCAATATCAAAATACTCAGCCCAAAAATCACGCGGCTCATCAGGCACTTTATGCCAAAAATCCACTGGACGATAAAAAATTAGTTTCGGCTTAGATGCACCGTCGACGACAATCCAACAATGCGGATTATCAATAACAGGTAACCAAGCTTTAAATTGCGGATTCACTTTAAACGGATAATACATGTCATCTAAGAACTGACGCTTAGCTTGGCCTGAGTGAATTACGAGCCCTTCTAAACCCTCACGTTCTGTAATAGTACGAGTACGCTGTTGCAAGGTTGCAATATGTTCGGCATATAACACCGCTAATTTATCCATAGTAAACCCATCTCTAGTAAATTTAACTTACTTGCAGTCTATCATAGTCGGCCATAACCCCCAACTGAGGGGGGGATGAGCCTCGTTTGTATTTTAATTTAGCCACCCATTTTCATATCGAGAATGGGCGCAAGTACATTACCATCTCGACCAAGGCGGGTGTGATATACCTGCCTGTAAGCGAACACATTTTTAACGTAGTTACGTGTTTCAGTGAAGGGGATCAGTTCAATCCACAACTCAGCAGGCATTGCTTGCTCTGGTAGCCAGCGCTTAATGCGATGATAGCCAGCATTGTAAGAGGCCGTCGCTAAAATTTCATTACCATGATTTTTTTTCTTCAAATACTTCAGGTATTCACTACCAAGACGAATATTAGTACGAGGCTGATAAAGTACACTACGTGACACCGTGCTTTTATTCATATATTTGGCTGTGCTAGGTAATAACTGCATTAAGCCATGAGCATTCGCATGTGAACGAGCATCTGGCGCAAACGAGCTTTCACGACGAGAAATGGCAATACTCCATGCAACATCGATATGACTACGGTTACTGTAGTTTTCGAACAAGTTTCGAAACGCGAACGGAAAACGTAAATCAACGTAATCCCATTCTTTAATTTGTGCCAAGGTATAAATAGTGCTGTCGTACCAATCAAGATCTGCTGCAAGCATTGATGCTGCCAGTTTTTCTTCTTTGGTTGAGGTATCGGTTAAATAATTCCATTCGCGGCGAGCTGCTGTAAAACGATCTAATTCGTACAAAGCACGGGCACGCTTAAAGCCTGGCGCATTCGCAACCTCAAGCTTGAGTTTATCGCTAATATTCAGCTCTTTATTATTTAAACTAACAGGTATACCTAACCGCGCAGACGCAAGAAAACCATAGTAATCACGCTCTTTGGCCACCGTTTGCCAAATTTGTCGCGCGCGCTCTACTTCACCACGCTGATTCAAGCTATAAGCTAACCAGTATTGCTGCCCAAGCGTTAAATTTTCTTTGCCGGTAAAAAAAGCCACAATGCCAGACCAGTCTTGTAGCTCAAGCATGTTTGCTAATTGCCACTGCATAAGCTTGCTAGTTTGGCGGTCTTTCGGCACCTTATTTAGCCAAAAGCGAGCTTCTTTGTGACCACTAGATGCTAAAGATAGTGCAAAATTGTAATACACATCAGCCTTTTGCTCGTCAGTGTAGGAGAACATTTTTTCAATCTTTTCCCACGCTCTAAGCGCGAGTTCTTTGTCGCGCCACACCAAACGTCTTACGCCATACAACGCAATTTGCCCTTCTTTGGCTGATTTTTTCTTATAGCGGTAAAGTCCAGCAGACGCGCTCGGGTCTTTGCGAACTTTTAAATATAAGTCAGCTAAATATTGCTCATGTTCGGGTAATAAGGTTTTTAAATAAGGCAATAAACTCGACGTACCGCCTTCTGCGGCCAGTGTGACTCGTTGCCATACGCGATCAGGAGTTTGGTACCCCTTTTTCTTCCACTGCGAAAATAAGCTATCGCACTCTTTAGGTTGCGATTTACCGACCACCCATAAGTCGCTTACTTGATTCATGATGGCATTTTCAGGTGCCCCTAAATCTAATTGAAAGCTTAAATAGGGACACGTCAGCTCATTATTGCTGGTTTCACGATAATTACGAATATACGCCGCTTTTTTATTCTGCTTCTTTAGGTATTCAAGCCACGCTTTTCGAACAGGCCATTCAAGTGGCGTATTTTGATAGACGTTTAAATAGTTTTCGATTTCAGTTTGGTGTTGCAGACTTGGGTTACGCTGCCAATAGGCTTTTTCGACATAAGGTTTTAAGGGATGATCAAGCTCCCCTGTCACCTTTTTCATGTCTTCATAGTTACCGTACCGCGCCTTTTTTTCAGCTTTTAAAAAAGCGTCATGTTTATCGTTGGCACCAGCTGCAAAAAAAGGAAAAAGTAATGCGGCAGCCGTCCAACCAAGAAATTGTTTTTTCATGATGGCCTTTAACAAAAATTAAAGAATTAATAATAAAAACTTCCCCTACACCTTAGCAGCAAACCAGCTATATTTTAACCAATCGCGATAAAGCGCAGTAAATTTTTCGTTGCATTTTTATTTTAAAGCAAGCACACTGATTGAAATGCAAACTCATCGTACCAGTCTTAGTTAATAAACTAGGGAGAATAATAATGTTATATAAAAGCGATTCATTTGAAGTTGCTTTCATCAAGGACAACATCGCCGAGTTTAAGTTCTGTGCTGATGGCTCAGTAAACAAACTTTCTCAGCAAACCTTGCAAGATTGCGCTTCGGCATTAAAAGAATTAGCAGCAAACTCAGATATCAAAGGCATGGTGTTCACCAGCGATAAAGATCACTTTATTATCGGCGCCGACATCTTCGAATTTTTACCGACTTTCACTAAACCTCAAGAAGAATTGGTTGCATGGATCAAAAATGCAACAGACGTTTTTGACGCAATTGAAGATTTACCTTTCCCAACGTTAAGTGCTGTAAACGGCATGGCGCTTGGCGGCGGGTGTGAGTGGGCACTTGCTACCGATTACCGCGTTGCTAGTACTGAGGCTAAAATTGGCCTTCCTGAAGTAAAATTAGGCATTATGCCTGGTTTTGGTGGCACTGTTCGTCTTCCACGCCTGATTGGCGCTGATAATGCGATGACATGGATCACGACAGGCAAAGAAAACCGCGCGAATGATGCACTCAAAGTAGGTGCATTTGATGCGGTAGTTAGTACTGACAAACTTTTAGAGTCAAGTATTGCAACACTTGAGCAAGCTATTTCTGGCAAGCTAGATTGGCAAGCAAAACGACAAGTAAAATTACAACCACTAAAAATGAACCGTGTTGAGCAAGGTATGAGCTTTGCAATGGCCGAAGGCATGGTAATGGGTCAGACTAAAGGTCACTACCCAGCACCTGTTATGGCTGTAAAAACCATTAAAGCAGCGGCAAACTGTGAACGTGCCGAAGCGATGGCAATTGAGAACACGAACTTTGCCAAACTTGCCGCAACGAGCGAAGCTGCTGCACAAACAGGTATTTTCTTAGCCGACCAATACATCAAAGGTAAAGCGAAGAAACAAGCCAAAAACAGCGAGCTTAAAATTAAACAGGCGGCTGTATTAGGCGCAGGTATTATGGGTGGCGGTATTGCATACCAGTCT
>CESO01021672.1_pt1 | contig 11609 bp, 8 predicted proteins | sample 356341 | NCBI WGS metagenome assembly CESO01 (sample SAMEA2621812, study PRJEB7988) | marine metagenome | biome: marine biome (ENVO:00000447); feature: deep chlorophyll maximum layer (ENVO:xxxxxxxx); material: "saline water (ENVO:00002010), including plankton (ENVO:xxxxxxxx)" | depth 35 m
AGAGAAAAATTCAGTATTGGTGTGCCTGATTTGGGATAACTAATTCAATATTAACGCGTTTTATTGTAAATTACTTAACTTTGCCAACTTTTAGAAATGAAGTTGTCTGAATTTGAAATAGATTTTAACAAATTTAAAAACGAGAAAGACACTTTCAATTTCAAATTAACCGATGCGTTCTTTGAATTAAAAGAAAAAAGTTTATATCAAAATGGTAACTTTAATGTTGATATTAAATGCGAAAAATTTGAGGATACAATAACCTTAGATTATTCCTTTAATGGCTTCATAAACTCACAATGTGATCGATGTTTAAACCCAATTAAAATTCGCGTAAACACATCTAGGCTAGATATACTGAAATTAACGCTAAATAGCAACCTTCTTAATGAAGAAAATTATTTATCCGTAAATCACCCAGTTTATTCTGTTTATGATTCAATATACGAGCAAATATGTTTAGATACACCCACACGATTGATATGCGAAAATTCCGAAATTCAAAAAAAATGCATCATAAAACATCTTAATTCTAACGAATCAAATGACGAAGTGGATGAAAGATGGGCAGAATTAAAAAAACTTATAAAAAAATAAAATGGCACATCCTAAACGTAAAATTTCCAAAACAAGGAGAGACAAAAGAAGAACCCATTACAAATTAGGTAACAGACAGCTTCACAGAGATCCATCTAATGGAGAAATTCATCTTTATCACAGATTGAATTTAGAAACTGGTATGTATCGCGGAGTTCAAGTTCTAGAACCTAACGCAGAATAATCAGATATGAATATTGGCATAGATGCCATGGGGGGCGATTATGCTCCTAAAGAGTGTGTCAAGGCACTCGTCAACGAAGTGAATTCAGAAAACTGCGATTCTCATTTTTTTGTTTTTGGTGAACCAAAAGCACTGAGCAAATACGCCTCAGATTTAAATCACCAAAATATAACCGTTGTTAATACTGGTGTCAGTATTAGTATGGGTGAAAATCCTATCAAAGCAGTATCTACAAAGAAAGATTCAAGTATTAATGTCGGAATGCACTTTCTTGCAGAAGGAAAAATTGATACTTTCATAGGTGCAGGCAATACAGGTGCAATGATGGTTTCTGCGCTATACAACGTAAAAGGTATTCCTGGTATTGACCGTCCTGCACTATCTTCCGTACTTCCCCAGCAAAGTGGTATCTCAGGTGTTTTGGTTGATGTTGGTGCTAATAGTGACGTCAAACCAGAAACACTTTCAAAATTTGCTATACTCGGTACTGAATATGCCAGAGCCGTATATGGTATTGAAAACCCTAGAGTTGGTTTGGTAAATATCGGAGAAGAAGAAGAAAAAGGAAATGTGACAACAAAAGCAGCTTTTCCAATACTTAAAGCACAAAAAGGAATTAACTTCGTTGGAAATGTTGAAGGTAGAGATTTGTTTAACGACAAAGTTGATGTAGCAGTGTGCGACGGATTTACAGGTAACGTAATTGTAAAAACTTGCGAAGGATTTTTCTACAACTTGCTCAAAAGAGGAGTTGAGGATGATTTTTTATCAAAATTTAATTTTCAAAATTATGGAGGAACTCCAATTCTAGGAATACGAAAATCTGTAATTGTTGGTCACGGAATATCAAATTCCGAAACATTCACCAACATGATAAAACTTGCAAAAAATGTAGTAGAATCAGAATTAATTTCTAAAATTGAAATATCAATTTCTGAAACTACAGAAATTTGAAGCCAAAATAATTAAATGAGAGCAGCTATAACAGCAGTTGGTGGTTATGTCCCTGATAAAATATTGACAAACCACGAACTTGAAAAAATGGTAGATACTTCTGATGAGTGGATACGAACAAGAACTGGAATTAAAGAAAGAAGAATTCTAGAAAAAGACAAAGCTACTAGTGACCTCTGCATAAAGGCGATCGAAAAATTATTGGATAAGAGAGGTATATCGGCTGAGGAAATTGATTTAGTAATCGTTGCTACAATTACTCCCGATCACGCATTTCCATCAACAGCAAACATTGTAACTCATAAGATAGGTGCCAAAAAAGCCTGGGGATTTGATATGAGCGCAGCTTGCTCTGGATTTTTATATGCACTCGATACAGGCTCCAAATTCATTGAATCCGGAAAACACCAGAAGGTAATTATCTGTGGTGCTGATAAAATGTCTTCTATTGTCGATTATAAAGATAGAAATACCTGCGTAATTTTTGGGGATGGGGGTGCTGCAGTTTTATTAGAACCTAGCCAAGATGAAAATGGCATTATAGATAGCGTATTAAAATCAGACGGAGTAGGTATTGATTATTTGAATTTGAAAGCTGGAGGATCAAGATACCCTTCTTCTCACGAAACTTTAGATAACGGCATGCACTACCTTTATCAAGAAGGAAAGACGGTCTTTAAATTTGCTGTAACAAATATGGCTGATGTTAGTCGTGAAATAATGGACAGAAATAATTTAACTGGTGATAATGTAGATTATTTATGTGCGCACCAAGCTAATTTAAGAATAATTGATGCAACAGCACGCAGAATGGATCTAGACGAAAAAAAGGTCTTAATAAATATTTCTAAATACGGAAATACAACAGCAGGAACTATACCTTTATTGTTTTCTGATTTTGAATCAAAATTTAAAAAAGGAGATAACATTGTCTTAGCAGCTTTTGGTGGAGGTTTTACATGGGGAGCAATATATTTAAAGTGGGCATACAATTCATAACACATTAATATAATTATACTATTTTCGCTTAAGATTGAAAAGATATGGACTTAAAAGAAATTCAGACTTTAATCAAATTTATTTCTTCATCTAAAGTTGATGAAGTTGCTATCGAGCAAAAAGATTTCAAAATTCGAATTAAACGTAACGCACAAAATATTACTGCTAATGTGCCAAAAACAATTACTGTTCAAGAAGTACCTGCAGAACAAGAGAATGTAAAACCTTCTGTTAAAGAATCTACAAAACCTGCTACTGAAGAATCCAAAACAGAAGAAATTAAATCGCCAATGATAGGGACATTCTACCGAAAGTCTTCTCCAGACAAACCTGTTTTTGTTGAGGTTGGTGATATAGTTGAAAAAGGGCAAATAATATGCATAATTGAGGCTATGAAATTGTTCAACGAAATAGAATCTGAAGTTAGTGGAAAAATCGTTAAGGTATTAGTAGACGACTCACAACCTGTTGAATATGGACAGCCACTGTTTGTTGTTGAACCTAAATAAATTAACAAATTCCTATGTTTAAGAAGATATTAATCGCCAATAGAGGTGAAATTGCTTTACGGGTCATTCGAACATGTAAAGAAATGGGTATATCCACCGTTGCTGTATATTCTACTGCCGATGAGGATAGTCTTCATGTAAAGTTTGCTGACGAAGCTGTTTGTATTGGACCACCTTCTAGTGCACTATCTTATCTAAATATGCCTAATATTATTGCTGCTGCAGAAATAACGAATGCAGATGCGATACACCCAGGTTATGGTTTTCTTTCTGAAAATGCAACATTTTCAGAAATGTGCCGAGATCACGGTATCAAATTTATTGGCGCTAGTCCCGAAATGATTGAAGGGATGGGAGATAAATCGAATGCTAAGGCAACCATGATTGCTGCTGGTGTACCTTGTGTTCCTGGATCTGAAGGTTTACTTAAAGATGTTAAAGAAGGTAAAAAAATAGCTAAAGAAATTGGATACCCTGTGATGATAAAAGCTACCGCTGGTGGAGGTGGAAGAGGAATGCGATTAATTTGGAAAGACGAAGAGTTTGATGACGCATGGGTAAGTGCTCGAACAGAGTCTAAAGCAGCATTCGGTAATGACGGAATGTATCTTGAAAAATTTGTTGAAGAACCACGACACATTGAAATTCAAATAGCCGGAGATCAATATGGTAAAGTATGTCATTTGTCTGAGAGAGACTGCTCAATTCAACGGAGACATCAAAAATTAATTGAGGAGGCTCCATCCCCTTTTGCAAATGAAGAATTGCGGACAAAAATGGGTGAAGCTGCTATTAAAGCTGGTGAAGCTATTAACTATGAAGGTGTAGGAACAGTTGAGTTTTTAGTAGATAAATATAAGAATTTTTATTTCATGGAAATGAATGTTCGAATTCAAGTAGAACATCCTGTAACTGAAGAAATAATTAATTTTGACTTAATTAAAGAGCAAATAAAAATAGCTGCAGGTCACCCAATAAGTGGCCAAAACTACTTGCCTCAAAAACACTCTATTGAGTGTAGAATTAATGCTGAGGATCCTTACAATGACTACAGACCTAGCCCTGGAAAAATTGAAGTATTACACAAGCCTGGCGGCCACGGTATTCGAGTTGACACTCACATATATGCGGGTTATAGTATCCCGCCACACTATGACTCTATGATTGCTAAGTTAATTGTATCAGCTCAAACAAGAGAGGAGTGTATCGTTAAAATGGAACGAGCTTTATCTGAATTTGTTGTAGAAGGAATTAAAACAACTATTCCTCTTCACCTTAAACTTATGAGGGACCCAGATTTCAAAGCTGGCAATTTCACTACCAAGTTTATGGAAACATTTGATGTTAACAAGAAATAAATTTTGTTGAAATTAAACATCAATCTAGATACTGTTAAATTAAGCAGCCTCTGCTTCAACTGACTCAACCTCTGGCACCATTCTTTTTAGGAGATTTTCTATACCCGCTTTCAATGTTAGGGTACTACTTGGGCATCCACTACAAGAACCTTTCATTGTCACGGTTACAATGCCAGAATCAAAACTCTTAAAATCAATTGCCCCTCCATCCATTTCTACAGCAGGCTTTACGTGATCTTCTAAAAGTTGTTTAATTTTGGTTACTACTCCTGATTCTTCTGCTTCAGAAAGTTGTTCTTTATTAACTACAACAGGCTTTTCAGTCTCTAAATACTCCTGTACGAATTTTTTGAGTTGTGGTATTATATCAAACCACTCATAATCTTCTTTTTTAGTAACAGAAATAAAATTATTCATGATAAAAACACCTTTTACAAAATCATACTTAAACAATTCTTCAGCCATTGGGCAAGTGTCTAAATTTTCGTTTACTCTAAAATCAATACTATCGTTAGGCAAAATCATTCGATTAGCCACAAACTTCATCGATTCTGGATTCGGTGTTTTCTCTGAATATACCGTTATTACGTCTGATAAGTCCATTTTTAATTCTAACGTTACAAAGGTACCATTTGTTTTTAAAGACCAGATAAAATCAAACTTAAATGTTAATTAGTTGTATTTGTCGAATTCACACCAAAAACACTGATCATTATTACATCCTTCAGTAAATTCAAGGTTCTGAATACGTTTATAGGTTTCCTTAATTTGATTTCTAACAAAGAGATAATCATCATTATTAAAAACTATCTTATGTTTTTTATACTCATCTTCTACAGGTTCAATAAAATCAATCTCGCCCGATATAACCTCTAAAGATTTTGACTTGTTACTTTCTATTAGTGCTTTATAAAATAAAATTTGCCTCCAATAATCGCCACCATATCTTTTTTCAAAATTAGATTCTTGAGGATTATCAATTAAACTAACAGGAGGATTTACCTTTGATTTTCCATACTTATACTGACCCGTTTTAAAGTCTACCACATGTACTTTCCCCTTGTTTATAATCAACTTATCAATTTGACCTCGTATAGGAACACCGTCAATTTCACAGTTATTTAAAGTCAACTCTGTTTCTATATTTTGTTCATTTAAAATTTGATCAGAATAATGCTTAAAATACCTTGTCAATATATCTTTCCCGTAAAACAGTCTTCTATCAAAATTAGCAGGTATAAATGACTCTCTATTTGCGTTCATTTCACTCGAATACTCACTAATCAATACTCCAATTGCGTCTGACTCTGATTTAATTTTACTCATGTTAACATATAGTTTATCAATTGCAAAATGAATAGCCGAGCCAAAAGTCATACTGTCATTTTTAGACGATGGTACCCGAATAATGCTTTGATAAAAAAATGTTACAGGACATTTTAAATAACTATTTAAATTAGTTGCACTTAATCTAAAATTTTCTATTTCCTTCTTAACGAAATCCTGTTCGAAAAGCTTAACACTTTTTTTCTCAACAGACTTCAACATATAATCAAAAAAATGGATCAAATCAGCTTCTGAAGCATTAGTTTTTTTAAGTTCACAGGCATTGCTTTCTAAAACCTCCTCTACAAAAAGACTTTTCATCAAATGTTTATCTTTATCGTTTTTTAATGAAAAGCTGATTTCTAAATGTTTTCGAGCTCTTGTTAATCCAACATAAAATAATCTCCTAGATTCCTCTTTTAGTGCTTCTTTAGGCTCACCTGGCAACAATACGTTTAATTTAAAAGGTAGCGTGTTTCGATCCTTCTCCCAATTATTTTCTGTACAACCAATCATAAAAACATAATCAAACTGCAGTCCTTTTGATCCATGAACCGTCATTAAATTCACACCCTTAGCTCCATGAATTAACTTATTTAGTTTTAAACCTAGATTATTTTTTTTCAAGAGTTCAATCTTGTCTAAAAATTCATTAAGTTTTAAATATGGGTTTCTTCCTGTTTCTTCTTTCAGAAAATTATAGTAGGTTTTTAAGCATTGAATTTTGAATGTTGCATCTTGACTTTTGAGAGCTTTTGACACAAAACCCATTTTAGACATAAACTTTTCGACAAAATCTTGAAGCGTTAAATTATGAATCTCTTTTAACCAATAATCGATATCCTGTAAAAATGTTTTCAACTCAAATTTGCTTTCTGTTGTTAGATTGAAATCTGAAATCCTAAAATGAATATATTCTCTCCAACCCATATTTCTCTCTTTGGCTATCGCATTACTGATCAATCCAATTTCTAGAGAATTTATATGTTGAAAGTTGTAGGCATGAAATAATTCAAAAAGTAAGTGCTGTCCACTATCTAATTTTTTTGACTCAAGTTTAATGTATTCTAAAAAGGTATTTAACTGGTTCACTAACGGAGTTTGAAGCACATCTTGAGTTTTAGATACATTATAACTTATACCCTCGCTCTCTAAAAAATTGATTAATTCATCGCTTTGTTTGTGATTGCGATACATGATACTAACATCCGTCAATGAGACTCCTTTTGATTTTAAATCTTTAATTTTAGAAGTAATACTTACAATTTCATGAAAAATATTAGGGTATTCAGTAACGAAGATTGCAGGTTTGATTTTAGACACTTTCAAATTAGCAGCAGTTATATCCTTATTCAAATCAGGAACTTTACCAACTAGCCTCTCATTATTATTTTGAATCAAAAAATTACTGGCATCAAGTATGTGTTGACTTGATCTATAGTTTTGGTCTAATACAACCAACTTGATATTAGATTCATATCGAGTATAAAATTCACGGATGTTTTCAACATTAGCTCCTTGAAACTTATAAATTGATTGATCATCGTCTCCTACAACAAAAACATTTGGATTGTCCCAATAGCTTATGAGTTTATAAAGTAGTTGATTTTGAATACCATTTGTGTCTTGATATTCATCAACTAAAAAGTATTGAAAAGCTTCCTGATATTTTAGTAAAAGTTCCTCGTTTGATTCAAAAGCATTTAACACCCATGATAACATATCGTTAAAATCATAGCGATTTCTGTCTTTTAATTTTTTTTGATAAATATCTAAAAGTTTTGATGCTTCACACAGCTTATCCAAACTTTTTGAAAAGGTATCATATTTTTTTTGATTTAAATCTCCGGCTAAATTGTTACCGTATTTTTTTTTATAATGATAAAATTCGTCTAATAATGCTTCTTTTTTAGACTCCTTAATTTTTAGCGTAATTTCATTTGATGTTAAATTATCTTTTTTTAGAAGTGCAAAAAGGTTTTTCAAATTTTTAACATCAAAATATACATCTCCAACATATCTTTTTAACAAGCTCTTTTGCGGCAATTCATCTATAATTTCACGTAATACTTCTATAGTTTCTAAATCCGATATTGAATCTAAATGTTGAACTCCAAAAACGTCTTTATTGTCTTGAATGACCATATTACAAAATCCGTGATAAGTGTATATACCCACTTTGTACGATTCAGAACCAATCATTCCATTTAACCGACTTCTTAACTCTGTTGCGGCAGCTTCAGTAAATGTCAAACACAAAATATTTTCAGCTTGTGTGTCCGTCTTTTTTAAAATGCTTGCAATTCGAGCTCCAAGAACTTGGGTTTTTCCAGTGCCAGGTCCCGCAACAACCATTACTGTTCCATCAATACTATCAACAGCAATTTTTTGATTGTCATTTAACCGATTATATACTTTTTTATAATCCATAATATAATTTGAATTTAAGGATTAATACAAAAGTATTTGTATTTCTAATACACTAAACTTAAAAGAATATTAAATGTATTTATAAAACAAGTTTATATAAGTTTATCAAATAGTAAAATTTTTTAATAATTTTTTTTGCAACTATTCAAAAAAAGCGTGTCTAATTATGTATATTTGAAATTCAAATTATTTTTAGAACGTAACAAATTAATTATTATGGTAAAAACAAATACACAATCATTGGCTCTCAAAAGCCTGATTAGCAAGGGTTTAATATTCTTATCTTTGCTGCTTTTAACTTTTGGAGCAGAAGCTCAAGCCACCTATACAAAGGCAACCCATACATTCGGATGCCAATACAATAGAGGAAATGTAGCACAAACTTATTACAGGTATAGTTACATCAATCAAGTTATTATTGAGGATCTCAATGGAAATGTAATTTATGCAAAATCTGCTGACGGGTGTAATGAAAACCCAAATGCAAACAATGGTCCAGCTCATTACAATGTAATTGAAGCTGCGTCGGCTTTTGATTTAAGTGCTGGTTCAACATACAAAATGACAATAGGTGCAGGTACTCCAGCGCGAGCTTACCAAGGGTACAGAACTAATGTAGGAGTTTGGATTGATTATAATGGAGATAAGGATTTTGCGGATGCTGGTGAGTGGGTTTCTCCTAACGGGGTATCAATAGCTAATAATTCTACTAGAAGCTTCAACTTCACAGTACCTTGTGGCGGAACTTCAGGAACTGTTAGATTGCGTATAAGATCAGAATACCAATACAGAAACATCAATCAATTTAGTCATTCTCAAAACATGTATTATGGTGAGACTGAGGATTATGCTTGTGACTATGTTTCACCGACTTCAACTGTCGCAAACTTTGTTAGTCCAAGTGTTGGTTACGTTGGTACTCCAATAAATTTCAATAATATGAATAAGTCAGGTTACATTTCCCATGATTGGTCAATGGACGGAACTACATATAATTCAACGAACGTTACACATGTATTTGCAACTGCTAATTCATATGATGTAAAATTAGTGAGTAAAAATTGTAATGGCGCTGACTCAATAACTAAATCAATTTCAATTGTTACGCCTACTGCTCCTCCAGTTTCAGATTATATTGCTGATAAGAGTGTATATGAAATATTTGATAATGTCCAATTAACTGACTTAAGTACTAATGGTGCAACATACTGGAATTGGATGTTTGTAAATACAAGTACTAACGATACAATCGATGGTGACGATATTGCTGTTCTAAGAGGTGGTGATCCATTTGTTAATAAAAATCCACAAGTAATAACTGGTAATTTCATGGGAGCAATTCCAATCGGTGTGTATGACGTTTATTTGACTGCATCTAATATCATTGGAGCTGGTAACACAAGAAAAAAAGATAAATATGTTACCATTCAACGTTCAAGCTACAATATGGGCCCAGGTACATCTTTGCCAGCAAACGTTATAGCAGTTTCCTCAGGAGTTATTTATGACGATGGAGGACCTTCAGGTAATTACGGAAATAATAAAGTTACAGAAGCATTGATCGCTCCATGTGGAGCAACAAGTGTTTCTCTTGATTTCACATCATTTAATCTAAATGCTAACGCAACTCTGAAAATTTATGATGGGGTAAACGCATTAGGAACTCCTTTACATACAGGAAATGGATTTACAGACGGTAATGCTCCAACTGGAACAATTACTGCAAATAGTGGGGCTATGTATCTACTTTGGCAATCAAATACTGGGACTACAGCTGCTGGTTTTGCAGCAAATTGGTCTAGTGTTGCAGGAACAGCTGCTGCGCCTATAGCAGGATATAGCTACCCATCTACAACACTTTACAACGCAGTGAAAACTGATTTCGGTAATACATCAGATAATGCTGAAGGTAGTACAAGATTTGAATGGACATTAACTGGTCCAGAAAATAGTTCAGCTTCTACACGTGACTTTAGTTATACATTTTTAACTAATGGAGTGTATACTTTAGAACTTAAGGTAATTGCATGTGATGGTAGATCAAGCACTAAAAAGAAAACATTTACAGTGGTTGCACCAAATACACCAACAAACTTAGATTTTGTTGCTAATACACAAAGACCGGCTTTAGGTGGAGATGTGGTCTTCACAGCACAAAGTGATAAAGCAAATAATTGGGAATGGACTTTCTTCCCAAATAACGGTTCAGATGTAACTGCCAATGCTCCTGCAGCAAATAATTTAAAAGAAAGATCATTCAAATTTAATACTGCAGGTACATACACTGTTCAACTTAAGGGATATAATAGTGTTGATTCAGCAGCGTCAGAGGCAACTGTAGTAAAAACTTCATATGTAATAGTTGTATCACATTGTACGCCAGTAATTGGAGTAACAACATCTGATGACGTCGGAATCAATTATGTTAGTATTACAGACCCTAACACTGGAAGTAAGTTTGAAAATACTAGTGCATCAGGTGCGGGTTATGAATATACTGACTATACAGGCTTAGGTACAACATCAGTAAATTTCGGAGGTCAGTATGACTTTACTATAAAAAGAAATACAAATGTCAATGCCATGAACAGAAAAGTTTGGATAGATTGGAATGTTGACGGAGACTTTGATGATGCTGGAGAATTAGTAGGACAAGAAAGTAGTGCTAACACATTAAGTTGGACAGGAACATTTACTGTTCCAACTATAGAACAAGCATTTGCATCTAAGACCTTAATGAGAGTTGGTGTTTCATATGGATCTGATGATAATTTACCTTGCGGTGCAACAACAAATGCAAATGCAAATAGAATTGGTGAATTTGAAGATTATGCAATACAAGTTGTAAATGACGGAGATATGCCTACAATTACACTAATTGATGCAGACACCTTGTATATAGAACAGGTTGCTTCGCAATTAGATGTAAATTATACGTCACCTGGAGCTACGGCTAATGATCCGTCTCAAGGAGACATAACAAACAGCATAACTGTATCTTCAGATGTTGATCAAACATTACCAGGTATATATTATGAGAATTACTTTGCTGTAGATGCATCAGGTAATGAGGCATTGCCAGTAACTCGAGTAGTATATGTGGTATCTGACCAAACTGCACCAGTAATTACAGTTACAGGAGCGGTAGATACTACTATCGAAGTAGGAACAACATGGATAGATTTACCTGCTTTGGCTATTGACAATAAAGAAGGTAATATATCAAATGCTATAGTTGTAAGTGGTGATGTA
>CESO01022638.1_pt1 | contig 11597 bp, 10 predicted proteins | sample 356341 | NCBI WGS metagenome assembly CESO01 (sample SAMEA2621812, study PRJEB7988) | marine metagenome | biome: marine biome (ENVO:00000447); feature: deep chlorophyll maximum layer (ENVO:xxxxxxxx); material: "saline water (ENVO:00002010), including plankton (ENVO:xxxxxxxx)" | depth 35 m
AATTTCTTGCACCATAGTTATACTGCGATTTTTAAACTCCAAATCTCTGATATGAATATGAATCAATTGATTTGGAATTAAAGGTCTTTTGAAAGCAATATTAATATTTACAACTACAAATAATAAGTTTTCTGATTCAAAAAAACGGTCTTGGATAGCAGGGTCTAAGAACTTCCATCGAGCTTCTTCAAGCAGTTCTAAATATCGGGCATTATTAACATGACCGTAAGCATCACAATGATATCCGCGTATCCGTATTGAAATAACTTTCACATTTGCAAATGACAACAAAAATGGCTAATTGACAAACGAATTTTTTAAAACAAATCAATTGAAATAATGGTTATTAAAGTATGCAAACAATCCTAATAGCTGGCGGCTCGGGACTGATCGGTTCTGACTTGAGAACATATTTTACTAAATTGGGATATGCAGTAAGGATTTTGACTAGGAATTCAACCAAAAAAAAAGACAATGCATTCTATTGGAATGTAAAGGATCAAATCATTGATCCTGACGCATTGTCTAATGTAGAAATTGTGATTAATCTAGCGGGAAGTCCGATTATAGGTGGACGATGGACTAAATCGCGAAAAAAGAAACTAACCCAATCAAGAGTAAACGCTACCAAGTTATTGATCGATACAATCAATGATAAAAAGTTTTCGATTAAACATTTTATTCAAGCAAGTGCAATGGGGTATTATGGTAATTCTCATGACAAAACTATTACCGAAGAATCAGCAAATGGAAACGACTTTATGGGTAAATTGTGCCATGATTGGGAATCAGCTACCAAAGTCCTTAATCCTGATGTGAAGAAATCAATTTTAAGAATTGGACTATACTTAAGTGTTAATGGAGGTATTTATCCCATTCTATCTAGATTAGCAAATTATCATTTATTGTCTGCGTTTGGGAATGGAAAAATGTGGGCTGGATATACTCACCACCAAGAATTTGCCAATCTCGTTCACCAGATTACTATTGATAAAATAGCTCCAGACACCTATAATGCTGTTGGTAATGAACCTTTTCAAATGAATGCGTTGATGAAACATATCGCCCATAAAACTGGAAAAGCCAACTTCTTACCCAATGTACCAGCATTTCTTTTAAAATTATTACTTGGAGAAGCATCTGCTACATTACTCAATAGCTATAAAGTTACCTCTCCAAAACTAGCTTCATATGAAATTTATAAGTATAACGATTTAGAAAAAGCAATTCAATCACTTTAACATGGTAATACATTGGTTTAGAAGAGACTTAAGATTAGACGATAATGCTGCACTTTATCATGCATTAAGCCAACATGAAAATATTCAATGCATATTCATCTTTGACAAAAATATATTGGACAAGTTAGCTGATAAAGATGATGCAAGAGTAACATTCATCTATAACCAATTAATGAATATACAAAATAGTCTAGCAGATATAGGAAGTGACTTAAAAATTTATTATGGTCATCCTGACAAAATATGGCAAAATATTATTCAAGAACTGAAACCCTCAGCTGTTTTTACCAATAAAGATTATGAACCTTATGCCAAAGAACGGGACCAAAAAATAGCTGAATTATTAGCTTCCAATGATATTATTTTCAATGCTTATAAAGACCATGTCATATTTGAAGAAGATGAAATCACAAAAGACGACGGTGACCCCTATGTCGTATTTACTCCCTACAGCCGTAAGTGGAAGTCCAAATTAGCAGAAATACACATTGCTTCGTATGAAAACAAAAAGTACTTCAATCATTTCATAACAACAAATTCATCGCCCAAAATTAGTCTAGAAGAAATGGGATTTGAAGAGAATAGAATGGATTTTCCGTCTATCACTTCACAAGTGGGAATTATTAAAAATTACGGTGAAAAAAGAAACTTTCCTGGGATTGAAGGTACTTCAAGGTTATCCGTTCACTTCAGATTCGGAACCATTAGTATTCGAGAAAAAGTACGTAGAGGTAAATCACTAAGCGAAAAATGGTTGAATGAGTTAATATGGCGAGACTTTTATAGCCAAATACTCTATCACTTCCCACATGTCAAAAATGGTAGTTTTCGATCTAAATATGACGCTATATCGTGGAATAACTCGCAAGATCATTTTGACGCATGGTGCCAAGGTAAAACCGGATATGGTCTTGTAGACGCAGGTATGAGGGAATTGAACGCAACGGGTTTTATGCACAATCGTGTTCGGATGGTTGTAGCTAGCTTTTTAACCAAACATCTACTCATTGATTGGCGGTGGGGAGAGGCGTATTTTGCAAGAAAGCTACTTGACTTTGACTTAGCTAGCAATAATGGCGGTTGGCAATGGGCCTCGGGATCCGGTGTAGATGCAGCACCTTATTTCAGAATTTTTAATCCTTACACACAGATTCAAAAATTTGACAAAGACCATACTTACATTAAAAAATGGGTTCCTGAGTGGGGCACTAACCAATACGTGACTGAAATAGTAAATCACAAAGAAGCCCGCGAGCTCTGTTTAAAAACCTACAAAGAGGCATTAGACAACGTCTAAAAATAACTCTGGCCTTTTGTTCGATAATTATTTACCATATTTGCTTAAGTAATTTTCAATCATGGATTCAACATCACTCAATCCCAAAGGTAAATTTGGAACTGCTCCTGTATTTCTTACGGCAATATCTACTATTTTGGGTGCAATTATGTTCCTTCGTTTCGGGTACTCTGTTGGTCAAGTTGGTGTTTATGGAACCATTGCAATCATAGTTATAGGTCATTTAGTAACTATACCAACAGCCATGGCTCTTGCAGAAATCGCAACAAATCAGAAAGTAGAAGGTGGTGGCGAATATTTTATCATATCACGCTCATTTGGACTAACCATTGGCGCAGCTATCGGAATTGCCTTATACCTTTCACAAGCTATTAGTGTCGCCTTCTATCTAATTGCATTTACTGAAGCTTTTGAACCCTTACTTCCTTTAATTAATTCATACCTTCCATTTGAAATCAATAAAATGATTATTGGGATTATTTCCGTTGCTTTATTGTCTTGGTTAATGTTGACTAAAGGAGCGTCAAGTGGAATGATACTGCTATATATAGTTGTAGCTATACTTTCCCTATCACTTATTATGTTTTTTGCTGGAGGTCCTATTGATGGATTCATAAAACCAGATGCATTTCATCTTAACAAAGAAAAAAATGATTTCTTTTTCATCTTCGCTATTGTATTTCCTGCATTCACAGGAATGACTGCTGGTGTAGGATTATCTGGCGATTTAAAAAATCCAAAAGTATCTATTCCTTTTGGAACATTAGCAGCTACGCTAATTGGAATGGTCATTTATATTTTTATTGCTTTCAAACTTGGATCGAGTGCATCGGCTGTTCAACTTGGTGATTTAAATAATCAACTGATTATGGCAGATATTGCTATTTGGTGGCCAATAATTCCGATAGGTCTTGCTGCTGCAACAATTTCATCAGCATTGGGAAGTGTAATGGTTGCTCCAAGAACACTTAACGCTATCTCTGTAGATCGAATTATACCCATACCAAGACTAAATAATTGGCTCAGTAAACTTAAAATTAAAAATGGAGAACCTGTTAATGCTACAATAGTTACATGCATTATCGCCTTCTTTTTTGTGCTCATGGGTGATGTTAATGCCGTAGCTGAGATCATTTCTATGTTCTTTATGGTTACTTATGGGTCAATTTGCTTAATTAGTTTATTTGAAAACTTTGCTTCAAATCCTGCTTATAGACCCTCATTTAAAAGTAAATGGTATATCTCTATGTTGGGGGCGGTTATGTGTATAGGTCTTATGTTTAAAATCAATACGGGATATGCAATAATCTCTATTTTGCTAATGACTGTTATCTATGGACTTTTGAGTTATTATCACAAAAAAGGAGATATGGCAATTATCTTTAGTGGTGTAATTTTTCAAATCAGTAGAAATCTGCAAGTTTTTCTTCAAAAACGTAAAGCAAGTGAAAATGAAGCATGGAGACCTTCAGTTGTTGCTATATCAAAAGATTCGTTTGATCGGTTTGCAGCCTTTGATTTGTTGAAATGGATTTCACATCGAATAGGTTTTGGTACCTATATTCACCATATAAATGGTTATTTAAGTTCAAAAACTATACACCAAGCAGAATTAGATCATGCTCGATTAATCAAAATGACACAGATATCTGATAGCTCCGTATTTGTTGACACAATGGTCAATCCTAATTATGTAAATAGTATTACGCAGGCACTACAATTACCTGGTATCAGCGGACAAGAGAATAACATGATTCTTTTTGAATTCAATAAACATCAAGAAGAAGGATGTCAAGAAATAGCAGAAAATATTGGTCTAGCAAAGGCTGTGGACTATGATATTTGTATATTGTCTAGTAGTGATAAAGATTTTGGATTTAACAATGAAATAGATATTTGGATAACTGGAAGCGACTATCAAAACGCTAATCTTATGATTTACATTGCTTACATCATTTTAGGTCACCCCGATTGGAGTAATGGAGGTCAGATAAAACTATTTAATGTTTGTGCTGAGGAAGATTCAGAGGAGCAGCGAGGTAAAATGCTTGAGATGATTAAAACAGGTAGACTTCCAATATCTGCAAATAATATTGAAATTATTTCGAAGGCAGAGGGTGTCTCTGAGAAAGACATTATTAACCAAAAATCTAGGGATGCAGATTTAACAATTGTAGGTTTTCAATATGAGCAAGTTAAACATTCCGGTCATGAAACTTTTACGGGTTATGAAAAAATCGGAAATGTCCTTTTTGTAAATGCCCGAAGCGAAAAAACAATAGTTTAAATTTTATCTAACCTCTAGCCCAAAGATTGTATTTTAATATACAATATAACGCCCTAACCCCATCTCTCCAACCAATTTTTTTACCATCGGCGTATGTTCTACCATAATATGATATTCCGATTTCATAAATACGAATAGCTGGTATGCGTGATATCTTGGCAGTTATCTCTGGCTCAAATCCAAATCGGTTTTCTTTAATATTCATCGATTTGATAATAGGTGCTTTGAACAACTTATAGCAAGTCTCCATATCCGTTAGATTAAGATTGGTAAATGCATTACTCATCAATGTCAGTAAACCATTACCTATACTATGCCAGAAAAATAAAATTCGGTGAGGCTTCCCTCCCATAAAACGACTACCGTATACTACATCAGCATGCCCTTCGGTAATTGGCTTAAGTAATTCATTATACTCAAAAGGGTCGTATTCCAAATCCGCATCTTGAATAATTATTAATTCACCTTTTGATTCTTGAATACCCGTTCTTAAAGCTGCACCCTTGCCTTGATTGTATCCATGACGGTAAAGCGAAATTTCGAGTTCAGAATTCTCTGATTTATATTTCTCTAACTTCTCCCAAGAATTATCAATTGATGAATCATCAACCAATACAATTTCCTTATTTAATCCATTTATTAACTGGACTTCTTTGATTTTATTAAGAATGAGGTGAATAGTTTTTTCCTCATTATAAACAGGAATAATAATAGAAAGTGTTTTATAATCCATCTATGTGCAAATAAACATTAATTAATTTTACTTTTGAATTATTGGAAATACACATTACAAAAAGCGGAGACAAAACAATATATATTCCTTCCTTAGATGAAACCTATCATAGTAGAAACGGAGCTATATCAGAGTCTAACCATGTTTTTATTCAGCATGGTATAAATCGTACAAAAGGAGACATTAATATTTTAGAAATTGGCTTTGGAACAGGACTAAACGCATTACTCGCTGCACAAGAGTCAAAAAAGCAGAATAGAAAAATTTTCTACCACACACTTGAACCCATTCCTGTTCCAAATCATTTATTGGAACAACTAAACTATTACCAAACTATAGAAGGCAAGGGACTTTTTAAAAAGATTCATGAAGTGAAATGGGAATCAATTGAGCAAGTTACCGATAATTTTACGATTCACAAGACAGAAAAAAAACTTGAGTATGTTAGTTTAGGGGATGCTCAATATGATGTAGTATTTTTTGATGCTTTTGCCCCCAAAAAACAACCTGAACTTTGGGATAGTACTATTTTCAATAAGCTATTTAAATCCGTTAGGCAAAACGGAATTCTTACTACTTATTCTGCTGCAGGAAAATTAAAAAGACATTTAAAATCTGCAGGATTTCTGTTAGAAAATCCTCATGGTGCTAATGGTAAGCGTGAAATGTCAGTTGCCATAAAAAAGTAAATTACTCTCTAAAACGTTTTGAATCCAACATTCAATTAACTTATTTTCCAATTTGTGCATAGGACTGACACTTGTTTCGTGCTTAATAGCCATTAAAAACTTTGTGTTCTCTGCTGATGCTTTTATTGTTTAATAATCATTCAATATGAAGCCTCCTTTTCCAGAACCACGACAGTATACAGCAGAGCAACATGCATTTTCGAGTATAGCTGCGATATCGTTTGTGTATTTAATGTAAATAATATATCACAGACTTTATGGTTGATTAGTTGTTACTATTGCATCCTCATCTTTACAAGCAAATAGTATAGAAATAAAATTGAGACTAAAGCTAGTAATTTTTAATATGGCGTTTATTTGTGGGGAAAAATACTTAAAAAATACAAAAACACGCAATACTATTGCATAGATGAGCAATCAAAACTTGAATTTATCACTAAAAAAATTCAATACATTTGGTATAGATGTATCAGCAAAAAACGTTATTTATCTTACTGAATTAAAACAACTTGACCAAATCTCTAATTTAGAGGATTGTTTCATAATTGGTGGTGGTAGTAATATCCTACTCACAAAAAACATAGATAGACCTGTAATTATTAATCAAACCAAAGGAATTTGTAAAGTTAATGAAGATGAAAATTACATTGAATTAGCTGTCGCATCTGGTGAAAATTGGCATGAATTCGTAATGTATTGTATCAAAAAAGGTTACGGTGGTATCGAGAACATGAGTCTTATTCCTGGTTCAGTAGGTGCAGCTCCAATGCAAAATATTGGAGCATATGGTAGAGAAATTAAAGATGTACTGACCTATGTTAGTGCTGTCAACATTGAAACTAAACAAATCGAAAAATTCGCAAACCAAGAATGTGAATTTGGATATCGAGAGAGCATTTTCAAAAAGTCACTCAAAGGAAAATATTTTGTTTCAGATGTTGGAATACGGTTAACTAAGAAAAATCATCGATTGAATACGAGCTATGGAGACATCGAAAAATGGTTAAATGATCATATCATTAAAATACCAACTATACAAGATGTGAGTAATGCTGTTATTTCTATTCGAAAGAGTAAGCTACCTGACCCATCAGATCTTGGAAATTCCGGCAGTTTTTTTAAAAACCCAGTCATTTCGCAAAGTCAGTATAATGGTTTATTAGAAAAATTCCCAACAATTAAAAGCTACCCAGTTAATGATAAGGGAGTAAAAGTTCCTGCAGGTTGGTTAATTGAGAGTCTGGGATGGAAAGGAAAAAGAGTTGGAAACACGGGTGCTCATAAAAAACAAGCACTTGTATTGGTAAATTATGGAAATGCAACTGGAAGTGAAGTGAAAGAATTAGCTGAGGATATCAGAAGAAGCGTTTGGGCCACCTATAAAATTCGTCTAGAAACTGAAGTAAATATTATCTAATTAATTAAAATCTGAAGTTCATCATAGGCAAGTTCGATTCCACTAGACAAATCCTTAGAAACCTCTGAATGGAAACCCATTTGATGGCTGATGTGAGTAAAATAAGTCTTTTCTACCTCTAGTTCTTTAGCTATACCAACAGCCTCTTCCAAAGAAAAATGCGAAATATGCTCAGATTTTTTTAAGGCATTAAGCACCAAAACTTGACTACCTTTAATTTTTTCTTTTTCAGTATCACTGATATAATTTGCATCCGTTATGTATGTAAAATCATCAATTCTAAAACCTAAAACTGGTAATCTATAATGCATGACTTCAATCGGAATGATTTCCATTGGACCAATTTTAAAAGGTTTATTATCAATTAAATGGAAATTTAGATTGGGTACTCCTGGGTATTTATTTTCACCAAAAGCGTAATGGAAATCACGCTTGAGGGAAATTTCAACATTATGATTACCATAGACTTCCATTGGCTTTTTTTCTCGCCAATTAAAACCTCTGATGTCATCAAAACCAGCGATATGGTCTTTGTGTTCGTGTGTAAAGACAACAGCATCTAATTTTTCTACTTTCCCACGAAGCATCTGTTGTCTAAAATCTGGACCCGTATCAATAACAATTTGAAAACCACTCTTTTCGATTAAGACACTACTTCTTAAACGTTTATCCCTCTGGTCAGTTGACCTACAAACTTCGCAACTACAGGCTATAATAGGTACACCCTGAGAGGTGCCAGTTCCAAGAAAACTAACTTTCATGTTGAGCAAATATACAATTCAAGTATTCGATAACTCATCATCACACCTATGGATATTTAATAAAAAGAAACACTAAAATTATTTTACCTAGTATTACATTCGCATAGTGAATCAAAATGGATTAACACACCCCATATTTCAATTGGTTTCGGAAGCATCCAAATCACTTGGCTTTAAAACCTATGTTGTAGGTGGGTATGTTAGAGATTTATACTTAAATAGGAAATCAAAAGATGTTGATTTTGTGACTATCGGGAGTGGAATACAACTCGCAAAAACCGTTCAAAAAGAACTTAAAAATTCATCGTTAAGTATATTTAAAAACTTTGGTACAGCTCAAATTAAAACAGCTGATTGGGAGTTCGAATTTGTTGGAGCCAGAAAAGAATCGTATGATCGTAAAAGTAGAAAACCAAAGGTAGAGGATGGAACATTTGAGGATGATATCCACCGCCGTGACTTCACTATTAACACATTAGCAATAAGTATACAAAAAGATGATTTTGGGTCTTTAATTGATACATTCAATGGTCTTTATGATTTAAAAAATAAAATCATTCGCACACCACTTGATCCTGTTATAACTTTTAAAGATGACCCACTCAGAATGATGCGAGCCATTAGATTTGCTAGCCAACTTGATTTCAAAATTGAAAAGTCTACTCAAGAAGCAATTAAATCAGAAGCCAAATGTTTATCAATAATCTCACAAGAACGAGTTACTGATGAACTTAATAAAATTATTTTGAGTCCAAAACCTAGCATAGGTTTCAATCACCTTTTTGATTCAAAATTGCTAAACGAATTTTTTCCAGAAATGGTAAAATTACAAGGAGTTGAAATTAGAAATGGGAAAGGACATAAAGATAATTTTTATCATACCCTTCAAGTTCTGGATCAAATTTGTGAACGTTCTGAAGATCTTTGGATCCGATGGGCAGCAATTCTTCACGATATTGCAAAACCCCAAACTAAGAGATTCTTAAAAGTAGATGGGTGGACATTTCATGGACATGAAGACAAAGGTTCTCGAATGGTTAAACCCATCTTTTCAAGACTTAAACTTCCTTTGGGCGCACCTATGACTAAAGTTCAAAAACTCGTTCAACTACATCTTAGACCAATTGCATTAACTAAAGAAAATATAACTGACTCTGCAATTAGAAGACTAATATTCGATGCTGGCGATTACCTAGAAGATCTTCTAATTTTGTGCAAAAGTGATATAACTACAAAAAACAAATTAAAAGAAAAACGCTTTCAAAAAAACCTATGTAATGTTGAACATAACATTGAATTAGTCGAAGAACGCGACAGAATCCGAAATTGGCAACCTCCAATAAAAGGTGATGAGATTATGAATTTGTTCGCTATAAAACCTGGAAAAGAAATTGGCGTAATTAAGAATGCATTAAAAGATGCTATCTTGGATGGTATTATACCCAATAATTATAATGAAGCTTTTAAATTTGTGATAGAGCAAGGAAAAAAATTAGGTTTGCAAATTCATGAGTAAATTGATATTTAGATTTAAGGTAACATTTGAAGATGTTGATGACGTAGAACGTATAATCGATGTAAGCTCTAAGAATACTTTTAAAGAATTCCACCATTTCATTCAGGAATCAATCAAGTTCGATAATTTAAAACCTGCTTCATTTTACAAAGCCAATGATTCTTGGAGAGGAAGTGAAGAATTCTCAACGATAAACAAACAAAATGCGAGATCAGCTGGAGCAAGTGAACTTGGAAAATTTATTGAGGACCCTCATCAAAAATTTTTATACAATTATGATCCTGAGGTTGGAAATTGGCATATCAGAGCTGAAATAATTAAACTATTAAAAACAGATGATGATGTAAAATACCCAAGTCTACATAAATCAATTGGTATAGCTCCCAAACAATTTGTAGATCCTAATAAAATTATCACCGATCCTAGTGCTAAACTTCTTCAAGAAGCTGATGAACTAATAAAAACACTAACTGATGACATAGTAAATGAAGACTCAGAAAATAAAAAGGTAAATGATTTTAACTTTTTTGGTGATGAGGTAGATGAATCTGAAATAGATGAATCTCAAATAAATGATGGACCTCCAGAAGACTAAAAAACTGATTGTGTTGGCAGGGCCAACAGCAGTAGGAAAAACCAATTTCGCAATCCAAGTAGCCAAGTATTTTAACACAGAGATTATCTCTTGTGACTCTAGGCAAATCTATAAAGAATTAAATATTGGAGTTGCTAGACCAAGCAAACAACAACTATCAGAAGTAAAACATCATTTTATTGCTACCCAAAGCATACATGACCCTTATGATGCTGGACTTTACAACCAAGACGTAAATTCATTACTTGAGAAGCTATTTAAAATACACGACATTGTTATCATGACTGGTGGAACAGGCCTATATATTAAAGCTGCAACTGAGGGGCTTGATAATCTTCCACTCAAAAACTATCAACTTCGTCAACAACTCAAATTTATTTTAGAATCTGAAGGAATTGATGCTCTTATTGATATCGCCAAATCTATGGATATTGACGGGGATAAATTAAAACTCAGAAATCCTCAACGGATCATTCGAGCAATTGAAATTAAGAAAGGTGAACCTGATGACAAAAAAAACACAACCGTAAATAAATTATATTCTACTTCATACTTTTTTCTGAATCGTGACAGACAAGAACTATACCATAGAATAAATAAAAGGGTAGACCAAATGCTTAGGGATGGTTTCGAGACTGAAGCTAAATCACTTTTACCTAATAGAAATTTAAATGCATTAAATACTGTTGGTTACAAAGAATTTTTTTCTTTTTTTGATGGAGAAATATCAAAAGAAATTGCGATTAATAAAATGAAACAACATACACGAAATTACGCAAAAAGACAACTTACATGGTTCCGAAATTATGGTGGATATAAAGAAATAACAACTAATATTGACCTTTTTTTGAGTATAATTAAATCGATATAAAATTTAATTCACCTCAAAAAGTTCAATGTCAAATATTAGAACTGCATTTTTAGGTATTGAACCACTTGGAGGATTCGATCCATAAGCTAAATGTGAGGGTATAATTAACTTACAAGAACCTCCCTCCTTTATCTTAGGGATTCCAATTTGCCAGCCTTGGATGACTCCTCTCAATGGAAAACTTGCTCGC
>CESO01089644.1_pt1 | contig 11597 bp, 6 predicted proteins | sample 356341 | NCBI WGS metagenome assembly CESO01 (sample SAMEA2621812, study PRJEB7988) | marine metagenome | biome: marine biome (ENVO:00000447); feature: deep chlorophyll maximum layer (ENVO:xxxxxxxx); material: "saline water (ENVO:00002010), including plankton (ENVO:xxxxxxxx)" | depth 35 m
TTGACCTGTCTGTGCTGGAACGAAGAATCCATCCCATTGAGCACCGCCAGCAGCATTAATTGATTGTTGGTTAATTTTTCTTGTATATGTAAAATTTCCTGCTTCCCAGAAAGTATCACTCGGGATTGCAGGACCAGTAGTTACACCAACAAAAACATTTGGTTCTGTAGTAAATTTAACCTGGTCTTGATTGAAGTAATTTGCAGTAAGACCCTCACCACCATTCAGTCTGGGTGATTTTCCAGAATTGACCTTAAACTTGTCTAAACGATTTTGATATGTAATTGCAGGATCAGCAGCACGAGTTGTGCCATCAATATTGGTTTCTCTTACGGTGCTTCCAGCAAATGCTCTATATTCACCAGCACTCAATCCAGTCGCAAAGAGTCCACGAATGACATCTAAATCTTCCGATATAAAAGTGCCACCGGTATCAACCAGTTTATCGAGAAGATTATTCAGTGCCTTTTTAGGATCGTCAATATCAGAAAAGTTATTATCTCTTCGTATGCCAATTCTTCTGTAGAGTTTTGCCATCTTTGACTTTTTCTAGTATTTAGTGTAGAATAAATAAGTAACCCAATTAATCAAAATTTATGGACCCAGCAATCATGATTCAGGAATTGAGTCAGAAAGAACAGGAACTTAGAACTGAACTGATGGATTTAGAAAAACAGTTCAACTTAAAGAAAGAACAATACCTCAAAATCCAAGGTGCTTTGGAAGCACTAGAGGCAGTAGGAGGAGAACCACAAGAAGGATAAATAAAAGGAGACTTATATAAGTCTCCTTTTTTGGTATATACCGAGTAGAATAAATGGCAACACCTTTTAGGTTAAAGAGGTCTTCTGTAACCGGGAAACGTCCCGATGTTTTGCAGAAAGGCGAACTAGCAATCAACTTTTTTGATGGTCACCTGTTTGCGGAAAGAGATACAGGTGGAGTTGGAATAGGAACCACCATCACACTTTTAACTCCTTGGAAGGAGTCATTTGGTGGGGGAGCAATACAATATACTGGAGTTGTAACAGCAACTAGGTATGAAGGAGAAGGTGGTAATTTAACACTCGGTACACCAACCTCGGGTAGTTTCAGAACAGGAGCATTTACACTCTCAAGTAGCGCAAAGGTAGATAATTCAATCGAAGAACTTAATTTTATTCTCGGTAAGTTGGTCCCACCAGCACCAACAAACATCAGTGGTGTTTCACTCTCACTGACTGGTACGGCAGGAAATGCTAGACTCTGTGCTGGATTTACTCCAACTAACAATACCGGTGGATCTGCACCAGTAGCAGGAACTCTATACACTAGAAATACTGATAGCACGATCACAACCAACTATATCACTGAATATGGTCCTGGTGACTCAGGAACAGTCACTGGTTTCGTCAATGCGGTGGGTGTTGGAACAACCACACTTAATGTTTCATTTGGTGTCGCAGCAGTCAAGTCCGACAACGGAACTTATGACGCATTGCAGATTGCGAACGACAAAGACGCAGCAAATAGTTCACGAGATACTGGAATTGACGCACTATTCTATGAAGTATATGACGCAAGACTGATCAATGCTGCATCACCTGATGGATACAATAAAGCACACATCAATCAATTAGGTAACAATACAGCAGATGTCTTCTGGTATGAGGATCCAAGCACAGTCGGAGCACCGGTAATCTCATTCAGTGGAGTGACCGCACCTAGCAGTCCTACACTCAGTTACTCATCTGGTATTCCCCACTATACACAGGCAGCAGCAAATAATTTTACCTATACAATGACGGTCACTAATGCTTCCGGTGACATGTATAACAACCATATCTTTGTAACATCAGATGGAGCAACATCTGGTTTTGCGAATCCAGGGGATAAAACATATACCAATTTCAGTGGAGCAAACCCACCAGTCAGAAATTTTGGTGTTGGAACAGGTGTTGACTGTGTAATCACAAATACAGTTAGAGATTTACATCTTACTCTTACATCAAACCACTTCTCAACCTATGATGCTGTAACTCCTTATGGTAATCACAATAACCAGAGAGTAAGTTACAGCACAAATATCAATATCATGGGCACCACTGCTCGAACTAATATTCTTGATGAAGATAACATTCTAATTTCTTCACTTGGTACTGGGTCTGGTAATGCCGACAGGGTAAATGCGGGAGCGACTGGAGACAACCCAACTCCGGTTTATACTGCCTGGTCAGCAAACTCTCAGGTTGCTGCCTATGAGGCGGTTGTGAGAGGAGGAGTTCTAAGACACGATCAAGTAGACTATTCTTCTGGTTATCTTCCTGCTGGTCCTGATTATTCTTCTGGTAGAAGTGGAGCACAATACTTCCAAATGGAACTAATTAGATCAAATGTTTCTCAGTTCAATATCTCAGTGACAGGTTCTTACGGTGGATGTTGGGTCTGTTTACCTGATAACTCGGCATGGACTTCATCACTGTCCGGCACAAATGGTTGGGCAAGCATGTTCGCAGCATATCGTGGTTCTGGTATTCCAACATCAGCAGAACCTGGATGTGCTTCTGGTGGAAATATGAGTGGTTCTAGTGGAACATTCACTTCTGTGTTTGGAACTGAATCATCGTCAAATGATAGTAACAATAGAATTCTAATCCGATGGCGATTAGACGCTGGTGATTCTATCACCGCTATGTCATTCTCCGCAACTTAATAAGAGAGGTATAAACAGTGGCAGCATCACAAGAACAAAAGGTAGACTTTCTCTTAAAGAAAATTGGATACGTAGCGTCCAAGACTGGTATTGCGGAAGATGAAAGTAGTCTAACGGGCACCAAAAAGGCACCATTTGGTGAAGCAATTCCTTCACCACTAGTAGTTCCCGCAACAAATATATGGTCAGATAGTTCTCTGATTCCAGCAACACCACCTGGTTCAACAGGTGCTACTGTTCAGGTATATCTGGCAGGAACTTCTGGTCATAGAATGACCGCTGATACCACGATTTCTGATAACAGAACATTCATCGCATACTCAACATATAACGATAATACAACCGCAATCCTTGGTGATTGGGTTGATACTTCTTTCGGCGCAGATTATATCATCAAAGTTTATAAGGGCGATCCAAACTCTGGTGGTGTTCAATTATCTGCTGCTGGTTCTGGTTCCAATGACACTTGGTTCTTTGACTACTCTTCTGGTGTCCTGAACTTCAACGGAACTTCTGTTCCCTCTGGTGTTACGTCTAGCAATATCTACATTGTCGGTTACAGATATGTTGGTGGTAAAGGTGCTCAACCTACATCAGGTATTTCTACATTTACTTCAATTAATGTAAGTGGAATTACAACTGTTGGTGGATTATTAGACGCTAATGGTGGAGTTACTGCCAATACTCTAATTGTAGAAGATCTTACTAATGACCGTGTTGTAATTGCTGGAACTGGTGGTGAATTAGAAGATAGCGCAAATCTTACCTTTGATGGTGCTACATTAGCGGTCACTGGAAATGCGACTGTAGATAATGTAAGAATTGATGGTAATGAGATTGACACAACTTCAGGTAATCTAACAATTGATTCTGCTGGTGGTACTGTTACTGTTGATGATGATTTGAGGGTTGTTGGTCTTCTAACTGCGGCAAATGCATATATTGTTGGAAACCTTACAGTTGAAGGAACAACCACAACCTTAAATACTAATCTGACTGAGGTTGATAAACTAGAAGTAGGTGCCAATAACACCACTGTGGGTGCTGCTATCACACAGAGTGGTACGGGAGATATTCTGAACCTGTATGATGGTTCTACTGAGGTATTCAGTGTACAAGATGGCGGAAGAATTGTTGCGACAGCAACTAACAGTGTAATTCCTTTCCTTTACAGTAATCTTGCTGCTCTTCCATCAGCATCAACCTATCATGGTGCATTTGCTCACGTTCATTCAGAAGGAAAGGCATATTATGCTCATGCTTCTGCCTGGTATGAGTTAGTTAATAAAGAAATTAATGGAGTAGTTGGAACTGGAACCGAAAGATACAATGTTGGTTTTATAGACGCTACCAATCTTGATATCTCTGGTGTTTCTACATTTACGGGTCTTGCTGATTTTAATGGTAACATTGATGTAGATGGTTACACTGAACTTGATGACCTGAATGTTGCTGGTGTTTCTACCTTTGCAGGTCTTGCTGATTTTAATGGTAACATTGATGTAGATGGTTATACTGAACTTGATGATTTAAATGTCGCAGGAGTCTCTACTTTTGCTGGATTGGTTGATATCAATGCTGGTGGTCAAGCAAACACATTCAAGGTTGAGGATTTAACTTCTGGACGTGTTGTCCTTGCTGGAACTGGTGGCGAACTAGAAGATACTGCAAATCTGGTATTCAGTGGAACTAATCTTACCATTGGAACTGCTACCACAGTAGGATTGGATATTGAGACCAGGCGTTTGAATGTATCTGGGATTGCTACATTTGCTAGCATTGATCTCAATGGTGGTATAGACATTGATGGTGTAACTGATTTAGATACTGTCAATATTGCAGAAACACTTAGTGTTACTGGTATTGCTACATTTGCTAATACTATTGATGCTAATGGTAACTTAGATGTAGATGGACAAACAGACCTTGACGTTCTTAATGTTGCTGAAGCTGCTACGTTTAGTAACACCGTATATCTCAATGGAACTGTAAGTGCTGCAAGTTCTACTGGTGCTTCTGGTCAGGTTCTACAATCAACCGGTATTGGTGTTACTTGGGTATCTACTCCAGCAACTAGAACAAGTCAAACATTCACTGCAGCAGAAGATCAGACTACGTTTAGTTTCAACTATACTGTTGGTCTCCTTGACGTATTCTATAATGGTGTCAAACTTGCATCTAGTGAATTCACAGCAAACAATGGAACAAGTATAGTTCTTGGTGATGTTGCATATGCTGGAGATATTATTGAGTTTATCAGTTACAATACCATTACTGCTGGTAGCGGTGGTGGAGGTGCATCGTCACTCAATCAACTTAGTGATGTCAGCATTGTAGGATCTGCTGTAATTGGTGAAACATTAACTCACAATGGAACATCATTTGTTAATGACTTTACCACGTCACAAACGACTACATCAACATCACAGTTTGCTCTGTTGAGTCTTGATCTCTCGGTGTATCGCTCTGTTGAATATCAAATTCAGGTTGTAGAAGGTACTAAGTATCATACAACTAAGATTCTTGCAATCCATAACGGAACTGCTGCTGTTTCTAATGAATATGGGACATTAAATATTGGTGCTTCAACTGCTACATTTGATGTAGATATCAATGGTAGTAATCTGAGACTATTGGCAACACCAGCATCTTCTAACTCCACAGTATTCAAAGTTAAATTCACTGCCATCAAGGTCTGATAAATATCTAAAAACCTAGGGGATAGTGAACCTGTGGCAAATCAGAATTTTAAGGTCAAGAAGGGTCTTGAGGTAGGAACTGGCGTAACTATCTCAGACGGTAATATTAATATCAGTGGTATCCTCACTGCAACTCAGTTTGCTGGTGATGGATCGGCACTAACCGGTGTTACTGCCTCTGGAACTGGTGTTGTTGTTCAAGAAGAAGGAAGTAATATTGGAACAGCAGCAACTATCAACTTTATCGGTTCTAACGTAACTGCTGCCCTGAGTGGTGGTATCGCGAATGTTACCGTCGCAGGTGGTGGTGATGTAGTAACGGACACTACACCACAACTTGGTGGTAACTTAGACCTGAATAGCAAAAATATTACAGGAACGGGAAATATTTCAATCACTGGTGGATTCAACGCCACAGGTGTATCTACATTCCAAGAGAATGTTGTATTCCAATCTACCGCATCTTTTGGTGATAATGATAAGATTAATGTAGGTGCTGGTAATGACTTACAAATCTTCCATGACGGAACAAGTAATATTATCAGTGATGCTGTAGGTGCTGGTATTAGTCTTGTTGGCAATACTAAAGTAGTTGGAGTTCTTACTGCTACATCTTTTAGTGGTTCATTAGCAACAACTGACCTAACAGGAACTATTACCAATGCACAGTTAGCAGGTTCTATTGCTGATGGTAAGTTAGCAAGCACATTCCTCAAAAATGTAGTTGAGGACACTACACCACAACTCGGTGGTGATTTAGATGGAAATGGTAAACAGATTACAGGTATAGGGACTATTTCACTCGATGTCCTCAGCGTTGCAGGTTTATCCACATTCAGAAACACAGTATTACTTGACGGAAATACTAAGTTAGATTTCTATAGTAGTACGAGTCAAGAAGGACAAATCTACGCAACCAGTGAATATTTCTACATCAATTCATCTGCTGATAATGGAGTATTTGTCCAGACAAATGGATTTATTGAACTAAAGAAAGGTTCTGGTTCAGACAAATATATTGAGATGAACTCTCACCCGAACCATAATGGTGAGGTTTCACTTTATTACGATGGTAGTAAAAAACTTGAAACCACTAACACTGGTGTATCAGTCACAGGAACTCTTGCTGCTACTGCTGTTACTGGTGATGGTTCTGGTCTGACTGATTTGACCGGTGCTTCTGCGGGAACTTATGGTGCATCAACCAATACTCCAATCATCACTGTTGACTCAAACGGTAGAATCACTGGTATTGCCACTGTTGCTACATCTGGTGCAGGTGGTGGCGGAGGAATCTCCAATATTATTGAGGACACTACACCACAACTTGGTGGCAACTTAGATCTCAATAGTAAAACTATTAATGGAACTGGTAACATTGATATCACCGGTTACGCAGCAGTTTCTGGCGTAACAACATTCTCAGGTACTGCAGGATTCGGAACTCACATCACACTACCAGATCATGCAGAAATTCAAGTTGGTAATGCAACTGGTGGAGATTTAAGAATTTACCATAATGCTAATGACTCATTCATAAGAGATTCTGGAACAGGTGGTCTATATCTTACGGGTAATATAGTTGGTATTAAAAATGCTGCTGCTAACGAAACAGGATTATTATTTACAGAAAATGGTGCAGTACAACTCTACCATGATAATGCACTGCGTCTCACAACAACTGATGCTGGTGTAAGTATCACAGATAACCTGAGTGTTGCTGGTATTTCTACATTTACTGGTAATGTAATTCTTAATGCAAATCTTGATCTTCAAGATAATGATAAGATCCTTCTTGGTTCTGGTGATGACTTACAAGTTTATCATAATGGAACAGATTCTTATGTTCAAGATGCTGGTACTGGTTCTTTAATCCTATCAGGTAGCAGAGTTATTGTTAAGAATGCTGCTGATAATGAGAAGATGATTGACGCCACTGAAGATGGTGCAGTAGAACTTTATCATAACAACGTCAAGAAATTTGAAACTACATCTAGTGGTGTAACAGTCACAGGAACTCTTGCTGCTACTGCTGTTACTGGTGATGGTAGTGGATTGACAGGATTACCTGCTGCTGGTATCACTACTGCAAATACAAATATTCAAGCAACTTGGGCTGTTACTTCAAATGGTGCTTCTGCTTATAGATTCACTGGTCCTGGTAATGATGCTGCTGATGATAACCCAGACCTTTATCTGGTAAGAGGACAAAGATATAGATTCACAAATAACTCTGGTGGTTCACACCCATTCCAGATCAGATCTTCACCCGGTGGTTCAGCATATAGTACTGGTGTAACTAATAATGGTGGTGCATCAGGCAATATTGATTTCAACGTGCAACACGACGCACCTGAGAGATTATATTATCAGTGTACATCTCACAGTGGTATGGTTGGTAACATCTACATTGTAGGTGGTTCTGATTGGAGAATGACTGATGTCAATACTTCAACTGCACCAGAAATTTATACCACTAGAAGCGTTGGTATCGGAACTGTTAATCCCACTAACTTACTTCATATAGATGGTGAAACAGATCAATTAAAACTGTCTGATGGTACTGGATCTTTTGAATTTAGGGCAGGTAATATCCTTAAGATTAAGGATAATGGAACAGAAAGACTTCGCATCGACTCAGATGGTGCGGTGAATATCGGATCTAATCCAGCACAAGCAACTGGAACAAATACACAAAATGCAATTTTAACTGTAAAAGGTTATCCTGCAGGTGAAACATCTGCTGCAATACTCGCACTTGTTCGTGGAAACAATACCACATCAACAGTTGCTAATCATACAATGGGAAGAATTGTATTTTCTGATAAACAAGCAGGTGAATATGCATTTATTGAAGGTGAAGCAGAAGCAAATGGTGCTGTAGGTGATACACCAGGAAGATTAGTCTTTTCAACTGCTCCTGATAATACATCTGCTCCGACTGAAAAACTTCGCATCACATCAGGTGGTGATTTATATGTAGGAACAACTACTCCTTATGATGCTTTTAGTTCTTCTCGTTTATATCTTGAGGGTTATTTGTGTAGTGCAAGAGATGATACAACAGTTGCTGATGGCAATGGAATAGGTGGTATTCGTTTCTATAGTAACGATACAAATATCAATAGTGGAAATTATTTACAAGTTGGTGGCATCTCTTGTGATGCTGATGGTGACTTCCTGTCTGGAGATGCACCTACAAGGTTGACGTTCTCAACCATGACAGATGGTACAACTACTTTAGCAGAAAGATTTCGTATAGATTCAAGTGGTCGAGTTAGTATTGGTCAGACTGTATCACTAGCAGATTACAATGCTTTCACTAATGGTCTCGTAGTAAAGAGAGGTGGAATAAATGAAGGTATTACAATTGATTGCTCAAATCAAGGGGGATTATTCTTTAGTAATGGCACCGGAAGTGGTGAGTTTAAAGGACAGTTAATCTATTATCATACGACAAATGATCACAGCATGCGTATGCTCGTTAATGGAGGTGAAAAACTTCGTATTAAGCAGGACGGTGATGTAAAGATTAATAATGGTAATCTGCTTCTTGGAACTGCTGGTAATGGTATTTCCTTCATCAATGCTGCAGATACTGCTACTGGTGAAACAGTTAGTAGTTCAGTCCTAGACGATTATGAAGAGGGATTTTTCACTCCCATAGTAGCAGATGGTATGAACAATATATCTTATGGTTATGCTGCTGGACGATACATTAAGATTGGTAGACAGGTAGTTGTTGATTTCTATATGTCTTTTAATAACACATCAACTGGTAATGGTAGTCACATTAGAATAGGAGGTTTACCATATATCATTAGTAATGATACTTATGGTTCTCCTGGACCAACGGCTACTCTTACAAGAGGTGGTGGAACTACCTCTTATCAGGATTGGGTTGTTAGCGATGGAATGATTTCTTTCTATGGTTCTGCTAACAGCAACACCTTCTATACTTACAAAGGTAGCAGTTCATCATGGGCAACCAGTGCATCTGCTGTTGGAAAATATATTATTGGTCAATACATATACCATACAGACTAACCAGCTAAATACCTAAAACAATACTATAATTAATGGCAAGGAATAGAGAACTATCACAGTTTAGTGCTGCTCTGGTAGTTGATGACCAGTCAAAGAACGTTGGTATTGCCACCACTGCTGCCCCCCAGGTAGGAATTGGTACTACAAATCCTGCTCATAAACTCGATGTCTATGGCGCGATAAATAGTACTAATGATGTCAAAATCAACGGAACCAGTGTTCTCACTACCGCTGAAAATGATGCAGTAGCACTCGCAATCGCACTAGGATAAAACATGGCAAACACTTTTAAATTAAAGACAAAAGCGAATGTTGGTGTGGCTACGGTTGGTATTTATACTGCAGCTTCACCAGTTACTGCAACTGTTATTATTGGTGTAACTCTTGCGAATGTATCTGGGTCGTCGATCAATGTCGGTATTGGTATCACAAGACCAACCGCAGATAATATTAGTTTAATGAAAGATGTGCCTCTTCCTCAGGGTTCTTCCATAGAATTCATGGCAGGAAATAAAATTGTATTAGAACAAAGCGATACAATCACAGCAATCAGTGATGTGAATAATAGTCTTGATGTTGCACTAACGATCATGGAAGTCACACCATAAGGGGTAAAGAATGGCACTAACTAAAGTCAGTGGTCACATTATTGATCAACCATTTGACGTTGGGATTATCACAGCAACTAACCAATATGTGAGTGGTATTGGTACGTTTGGTAATATTCGTGTTCTTGGTGATCTCCAGGTAGATGGAACTACCACGACTTTAGATACTGTCGTAACAGAAGTAGATAGATTAGAAGTAGGTGCTAATAATAATACGGTAGGTTTAGCAGTTACCCAGAGCGGTACAGGAGATATTTTCAATCTTTATGATGGTTCTACTGAAGTCTTTTCAGTTGCTGATGGTGGTGATGTATCAATAATCGATAAAATTGTTCATACTGGAGATACTAATACTGCAATCAGATTCCCTGCTGCAGATACAGTCACAGTAGAAACTGGTGGTAGTGAAAGACTTCGTGTAACTTCTGCTGGTAAAGTTGGTATCAATGAAGATAATCCAGAAACAAAACTAGTTATTCGCGATACTCTTCAATCTACTGCAAGTAATCATTATAGTCTCATTGTTAAGGGAGATGATAACGGCACGGATGGAGAGTCTGCTTATATATTCTTAAGTGCCATTGATGCATTTACTCGTGGTGCCTCGATTGGTGCGGAAAGGAAAAGTAGTAGCAATGATCACGATTTAATATTTAAGACTTCTGCTGTTAGTGCTACACCAACAGAAAGACTTCGTATAACTTCTGATGGTAAAGTCAGACTTCCTGATGACGTAAATCTTACTTTTGGTGCTGATGATGATATGTTAATGCGCCATAGTGGAAATGATGCGGTCATTGAGAATACTGTGGGCCATATTTACATATCAAATTACACTGACGACGAAGACATATATCTAAGAACTGATGATGGTTCAGGTGGCATTGCCAATTACGTTGAATGTGATGGTAGCAGTGGTAAGGTAAAACTTTCTTATTATGGCACTAAGAAATTTGAAACCACTTCTGGTGGCGTAAATGTTACCGGTGAACTTAATGTAACTACAAAAGTAGCATTTCCTGATAGTGCTAAGGCAATTTTTGGTGCTAGTGATGACTTACAGATTTATCATAATGGCACCCATAATTTTATTGACGCCACAGGGCCTGCCGACCTTTATGTTAGAGGTGCTAATATTTTATTACAAGATCATGTTAATTCCAATAGAAACTGGTTGATTGGACTTGCAAATGGTACTTTAGAACTGTATCATTCAGGTAATAAAAAACTTGAAACCACAAGTGGCGGTGTTACAGTAACTGGTGATGTCTCTGTGGGAGATAGCAGCAAAGTTAACTTCGGTGATAGTAGTGATGGACAAATATATTACAATCAGTCTAATGATATATTTTATATTTACAACAACAGTGCTGCTGGTGGAACCATTGTACAAAATAATAGTGCCGCTGGTGGAATTACATTACAACCAGTTCCTAATGAAAATGCTGTTTTTTGTGCCCCAAATGGAAGAGTTTCACTTTATTATAATAACACTGAAAAATTTAGAACCACAACAACTGGCGCAAAGGTAACTGGTGCTCTTGAAGTCAC
>CESO01050132.1_pt1 | contig 11594 bp, 22 predicted proteins | sample 356341 | NCBI WGS metagenome assembly CESO01 (sample SAMEA2621812, study PRJEB7988) | marine metagenome | biome: marine biome (ENVO:00000447); feature: deep chlorophyll maximum layer (ENVO:xxxxxxxx); material: "saline water (ENVO:00002010), including plankton (ENVO:xxxxxxxx)" | depth 35 m
CATCATTGTCTCCTCATTGTCAACTTGTCGCATTTTCCATAACATCCAATCATAGTATCGTTGCGGTTCGGGGTCAGACTTCTTACCTGTCCATGTAACCTTATACTCTCTTGGTTCATCTCCTAATGCTCTTCTCCATCCTGTATCTTTATCCACTGACATAAGGTTCTCCATTTACTTGTTGACGTTTACTATGTGAAACTTCTCTTACTGGTTGCATCACTATATTTGGATTGTTTAATAGTTTCTTGATATCCCTTGTTCTTAGAACATCCTCATACACAACCCCTGTTTTGAGGTTTTTAAATTTATATACAATCATCGTACTGGTTTACCCACAAGCCATGTGACTGCACTGTATCGTGTTCCCTTCTTTACTGGTTTCACTCTGTGCATTACCCATGATGGAAAGAGTACGATTGTACCCTGTTTTGGTTTGATAATATTATGTTTGGTATGACACTTGTGAAACTCGAACTCACCGCCCTCAAAGTCATCATTTAACCATAATACGAAACTAATCTTTCTTACCTTCCCATGTAGGAATTCATTGTCAGGCGCATGTACTGGTTCTATTCCTAGTCCATCTATATGCCAGTTATAGTGTCCACCTTTAGGATACTGTCCTATCTGAATACTCTCCATTGCACTGGTTTGTAGATTCCATTCGCCTTGTCGATTTGCAGATGCACCGTAATGTGATACCATATCAAACAACTCTTGGTCATTACTCCAATGTATGTTTGTTTTGCGTGTTTTATTATCCGTTCTAGTATTATAACTCTCTCCACCAATTCCAGCAGGTTCAAACGTATCGCCCGCACTGTCGATAATCTCTTGACACCGTTCTGGTGTGATTGCATTATCCCATTTCCAATATAAACTACTCATCGTATTACTTCTACCTTTCCTTCTGTCTCTATGACAACACGAGCGCCGCAAGAAAGGATAGGCTTATCATTCCCCCCATACCTAACAACACTGTCTCCAAGTATTCGCACCTCGTGACAATAGGTATTACTACGACCCTCTTTGATTGTGATAACTGGTTCGTCTGTTCCATGTTTCTTATTCGCCCTTATCTTATGTTGATTGACATGTATATACTTCTTACCCAAAATATTCTAACCCCCCATCTTGTCCTGCCCATCCAGACTCCAGACGTTCAATCTCATCCTTTAATTTAAGTTTTTCTTTCTTCATACTCGTTAGAAACTGGTCTGGTGCATTCTCTGCTTCTGCAGCTTCAACTCTTGCATGTAAATCTTTGTGTTTTGTTTTAAGAACATCTATTCTGTTTAATATATCCATTTAAAAGAATCCCTCTAAGGTTGCAGTACCGTGTTTATCAGCAATTCTATTCACGTTACTTTTGTTATGGTCTACACTATCCCCTTTGTGTTCATATGGCATAGTGTCCGATATAGTATAGGAAGTCTCGCCTGGGCGTTTAATCTTCCACTGCAAATCCTTGTCTTTAGGATAGTCTAAGTTCCACTCCATAGTAGATTGTTTCAAGAACTTTCTTGCTTTCTTATTGAGTGGATAGATATATCGGAATTGTTTACCCCAAACACGAGAAAACCCAAGTTCACCCATCTTCTCATCAGATGGTCTTGGGCCGTATTTGGTGTCGTGTCTATTCATCTCTTTTTTCATCTTACGTTGAATGGTTCTGAAGTGTACCTTCTCCCCTTCATCCGTAACATACACATCACTCCATATAAAACCACCATAAAGGAAGTTTGCAGATTGATAGACATATCCTGGCTTACCCACGATACCATCTGCCCATGTGTAGAGATATTTGACGTTTGGTGTGTTTTTCTTCATCCATTGTATAGTCAGACTTTGCATCTGTGATTCACTGTTGCGTGGCATAGATTCATCCATGCACATTTTACCGATTTCAAAATAGTCAGATGTACTAAGTGTAGGAAACATCTTTCTGATAGTTCCCATCGGATTAGTACCCCAACCCAAGGTTAGTACTCCAACCAGTTCTTCATCAACATATGCTCCTAGATGATGTTTAGTTAGTTTCGGCATTACTGGACTGTAATGACGTTCCTGTACGAATAGTGTCGCTACTCTGTAATCTATTTTCTTGACTACCATCATATAAAATTTTCACCACCTTGATACACCTATTTAGAGGTATTCACTAGTATACGATTTAATAGGATTTTTATGTGTCAATGATGAAGCAGGAAACCATTGAGTTGTTTCAGTAACAACCTTAATCTTTCTAGGTTTCTCAACGTCATCGTGGTCGATTTCCTCAATATAAGTAACCTCGACCCTTTTCAACACTGTTTCTATTTTCTTAACCATTATTCGTGTTCTCCACCCTTTCCTCTACCAAATCCACCAAAATAATGTGGACGGCGTTTTGCTGTTTCAAATGTTGCAACCGTAATTGCAATTGCACCAAGTGTTAATGTGTGAAGTACCATACTGAATACACCAGCATACATACTACCGACAATAATACCGAATACTATACACCACATCCATGCCAATACTTGCATAATCATATGTCGTGTACTAAAATCTGGTATTACACTTAATGGATTCTTTTCATGGTTCATTACCACGTTCCAACAATTATATACCCATTCTCTCATATCTTTTACCTTTTCAAATTTTACTTCTTTAGGATAGTGTGCATCTGCACTATCTCTAAAATCTATTGCATCATATAAGTCATAGAATTTCTCAACAACCTTATGTTTTTTAAAATATGCCGTTACTCTATACATTACTTATTGATACTCTTCTTGCCTCGACTCATGCATGTCAATCAGACTTCGTAGTGCCATTTGCACATAGTCCTCTTTCCAATCATCATTATCAAGGTATTCTTCAATCTCATTGACTTGTTCTACTCCCAAATCATCAAAACTTTCAACACCATATTGTTCTGTAATATCATGCATTATCCAATCATATGCTTGTGCCTCTAACTGGTCACACAACTTACCTTGTTTATGTACTTGAAACGCCATTTATTATCTCCTTTTGCCCGTCATAGGGTCATTCGCTTCTTGTGATGAGAGAACTTGTAGTCCCCCCTTATTATATGCTTGTCCTATGACAGCATTACCAGTATATACTGGAACTTCTTTTTTGGTTGCAACACCACCAATGTTATTGGATAGACTAGGATAGTCTGGTGTTTGTCGAATGGCAGGGGAACAAGGAATTGAACCTCGTCCTAGTGGTTTGGAATCACTCGTGCTACCGTAACACTTTTCCCCTTTAGGTTTCTTCACCTTACCTTGAACGTAGTCGATATACTCATCCAGTGTAACAACTGAACATCGTATAGACTTTAGAAACTTATTGTGTGCTCTCCACTGAGTTTCATACTTTTGTGGATTGATTTTCTTTTTCTTTTTCTTGCGTGTACTGTTGGTATTATAGTACACAGGCATCAAATGCATACCGCTCATAATTACTTTACCTTGTCAAATGGTGGTGTATGTGCATAAATGATACTTTCCCTTTCCCTATAAGGAACATGTTCTGTATCGTGAAATTTACGCAATAGACGGGCATGTACGAGACTCCAATAGTCAACTGCCCATTTGTTAAGATTAGGTTTCTTGAGCAGTTCATTTACTGCATCAAGTCTCCGTCCTAACTCTTCGTTAGACTTTTCCGTTAATGATGTCATCTGCAACACTCCACGTTTCAAAGTCCTTTCCACCTATATTCCATTCGCATTCTTCAGTAGGAATTCTTCCATACTTCCAACAATAGACTGTAAAGTTTTTATAGTAGGTAGAATCTGAGTCTATCTCATCTTGTACCTCTGCTTCAACAGTCCATTCACATGCAATTTTTTCATAAGGATTGGCATCTGTAAATTGAGGTGGCCCGAATATCTCTACCAACCTATCATAAGTTGTAGTGAGATGTCCTTGCAAACTAGTCCCATTTACAGATACCATATCCGATGCTTCAAAATTCAAAATTTTCATACTTACTCCATAATATAATTTATTATACCACCAAATGCGGTGGCTTGTCAATAGTTATTTGGAACTGAATAGTATAAAGATACCAGTTCCAAACATAGAAAGTCCGATGGTTATTGCCATCATCATTTCACTCCATGTATTTGCATATTCCATGCACTTACCATCACAATCTCCAGCAGCACCTGCCATTGCCATTAAACCAAAGATAACTAGTAAACTTCCGAAAAGGTCTTTCATGTCTCTCTCCTTATATTGCGTTCCAGAGGGTTACTTTTGTCGCCCCTAAAACTTTTGCCATTGCATCTATTTCGTCACGCAATTCTTGTTCTGTAAAGGCAAACTTTGTGTTGTAATCCAAATCATTTTCAGCAAGTTTATACCACTTACCTTCACGATTACCTTTGGCGTATTGAACACCACCTTTACTAACTTTTTTACTATTTTCTATTATCATCATCTCTCCTTTATTTTCCAGTGTATCCAAGTGTTTCCATCGCCTGTCTTGGTGAAGTATCTTCTGCGAGTTTCATGTACTCCTCAACAGTTGCATTCTTCACAAGAAAGTTTACCCATGTTTTCCAAGGTTTGTAACCGTACTTAAAACGGGCAACAAACGCAGGCATCAGTTTACCTTCCCAACTAGGATGAGCATTCGGATGTACATCCATCATCATTCTAGCACCATCAAAGGCACCACCATACATCAAGTACATACCGTCCCACTTGAATTCTTCTTTCACAAACTTAGTCATAATATATCCTCTCTTTTTTCACTCTATAATTACATTATACATGTTTTAATAACAAATGTCAAGGCTTATTTTCCTATAACCCAGCGAATTTTGCCAGTAACCATAACATCACAAAAACGAACACACTGAACCATATTAATGATTTAAACATATATCTCCTTATCCTTCGATTGCTTGAATTAACTTTCTTTTGATAGTCACCAGACTATCCTCGTTTGCTTGGTATCTAATACCAATACCACCCTTGGTAATCCACCTTGTAATATTGTCTGGTTTATCATCAATCAATATATTTGGTGTACCATCAAGTCTGTTTGTAGCATACTTTTCTTTTTGTCCAGTAAAGATAATGTTCTGAACTTCTGGTAAATAACCCATTCTGGTTAACCATACTCTCTTCCAATATGCAGAGTTGTCCCTGTCACCTCTTAGTGGTGAAGAACAGATACCCCAATCATCACCAGCAACTGTCTGTACAAATTCGACTAGTTCATCTGATGTTGGGTATTTCTCTAATGTATTGAAAAAATCAGTACCTTGCAATTCTGCAATGGCCATCTCTTTATTTGGAATCTCTTTCCAATGTTTCTTATCAAACTTCTTGGCGAAACCGTCAAAGAAGTCTGCAATCACACCGTCCATATCTAAATAAATTGTCATTTTCACTCTTTCTTTTTTCATCATATACACATAGTATACATGTTTTTATAACAAAAGTCAAGGCATTTATAGGCGAAAAAACCCTTGAAAAACAAGGGTTTTCTGCATTACTGTAATTTAGGGGGTGTTATTTGCGTGCTTTTTTCGCTAATTCTTGCGAAATCCACCTTTTTGCAATGTGATTGTTCACTTTTTTGCGAACTAGTACCATGATGCGTTTCCATACTTTAGAGAATATGTCCTCACCAGCATCATTATTGTCTACGATGACGAAATTAGAGTTACCAAACAACCTCTGGAATTTACCGATGTTCTTCTGAACCTCTTTCCACATCTTTTCAACTTCTTTCTCTGGTAGTGTACGTTTACGGTCAGCATTACGTTCCTGTGCCGTATCCAAAGATGTATTAACGAATATCATATAACAGTCATATCCTAAACCTCTGAGCATTGACACTTGTTTGGATATCTTATCGTAATCCTTACCAGTACCGTCAATGATATGTCCCAAACGTCCTTCAATGTAATTAGATTGCATTGTCTTGACTGTCTTTTTCGCTTTAACACGAGTGTCTTGTCCCAAGTCTGAGTAGATATCTTCTGGTGTAGTATCTAGTCCTACATCCTTTAACATCTTCTCATAGACATCATCACTGTTAACAATCTTCATGCCTAGTCCACCAGTTGTTCTACGAACAACATAAGACTTACCACTACCAGGCCCCCCTGCTAGAAAGATTGCTTTAAATATATTCGGGTCGTAGACGCCCTCTTGTAGTTCTGCGAATGTTTTCATGTTTTATTCCTAACAACTCATTGACTTTTTGAGAGTATAATTCTTCATAGTATTTATCGTCTTTCGTAGTCTCAATCTCATTTCTCCTGCTTAACTGTTTTTGGAAGTGCATTTTCTGAAGTCTGTTTTTGAGTTTTGCTGTCATTGTTGTCCTCGTTAAATTTATAAGTTAAAAGTCTGCATAACGAATCGAGTTGTTTGATAGGCCTCCTTTCCTATTAGTAAGTAACATCACTAGAGTCCTCAGCACCAGTTGGTACAAGAACATCTATTGGGTTTCCACCGTCTTGATGGGTAACACCATATGATGATAACGGTTTAACTGCTGTATCACGAATTACTTCCATGTGACAGTGGTGTTTATATACACCGTCACCTCTTGTAAATTCGTGTTTTAATTTTGATACAAGATAACGTCCACTGTAGATAGGGTCACGTTCCTCTTGTGCAAGAAGTCCTTGGTTTCTCATGTCGATACCAACCATATCTCCAGCTTGTAAAGATGTATTGCCAGGCACTTCAATCCTTAATGTGATTGCAGAGTCGATTGCACTAAATCTACCCATACGTCTTTGCAACCAAATATCTGTACCACTGTAGTCGTATTGTCCATCGTGTCTAGCAGAGTATAACCCATTAGGCGCCTCTCTGTCAACAGCTTGCATATATGTTTTTGATTGGTCGTAATCTGATAATCTATTACCGTAATCATCTCTTGCTTGTGAACCCAATGGTGCATTCTGTGAACCATATAGATTAAACTCATCTACATGTTTATCTTCTGCAAAGTCATCAAAGTAATTATAGTTGTGATTCTCTACTGTTTTGTTAACCAAGTCAATCATAAGAAGATTAGAACCGTACATACCTTTTCTCATGTTCATCATCACATCTGTTGAAGTCATAAGACTGTAACTGAGAATGTTTGTTAATGTTGTGTTAACATCTGGTTTCTTATGTCCTTCGGGTAGAATATTTGGCGTTTCTTCCTTAAATACAAATCTAGGATTTTTCGTGTCCATCATACTGTCGATAGTTCTGAACCAGTATCCCTTAACAGTTTCATAGAATAGGAATGTCGGTGCATAGTTGTTTTCTCTAGACAGACATCTTCTTGCTACACTGTTGATAAAATCAAATGGACGCATACTAGGAGAAACAAACTTAAAGTTGTTTGTTGTTTCTTCATAGTAGAATTCTTTCTTAGAGTTGAGTAAGTCCTCATCTCTGAATATTTTCTTTACAATCTCAACAGACGGTTCACCACTAAATGCTTGTTTAACTCTAATACGATTAGAACGTACTGCTTCTGGTGTTGTGAATGATAGTGTGTATGCATTAGTGTTGTCATTAATACTAACTTTACTAGAAACCCTGTATATGTAAAGAGGTGTGTCGGTGAAGTCAACCGCCATTGTACGAGAATTGTCATCATCCTCGTTTGGTGTAACAATTCTAAGTTTTAGTTTCTCTTGTCCAAGAATTGGAAGATTGGTAAGTAGATTGTTAGTGTCTACAATTGAAATGTCACCAGTAAGTGCATTTTTGAATATATCTTCGTATATGTTTACTGATGCAAATTGGTCTTTTAAATCTAGCACTGCACCACTTGCCGCATAGATTTCGCAGACTTCAATGTGATATTCACCAGCGTACTGCATAGTCGCCATGTCTATCTACCTATAATCGTTTCAAACTCTGCTCGTACTTTAGCAATGTAGGATGGTTGGATTAGTCTTATTTTTCTTTTAGATTCCAATAGTCTTTCCTCATATTCATAATTTGTGATTGCTGTTGCTCCAGCAGGAATTGTCGTTGCAGAATCGTTTGGAAGTTCGATAGTAAATGTTGTATCACCAGACTCCTGTGTGTATTCGTAATGGTGAATATCATCTACATTACTATACTTAGACGCTACATGTTTTTCAAATCTATCAACTGACATTGGCCAATCTGTGTAAATGTCTTTGATATTATTTGCTATGAGAACAATCCAGTGTAGATTTGCATCACCATAATAGTCAAATGCAATCTGTTCTGGTGTTGAACCATCTGGTACATCATAAAAATCAAAATTTACAAAGTTTTCTAATGTTGAATTATTAAACTTTGCTCTACGAGTAATATCAGTCATACTGTGTAGTATACCATCACCCTTAACATCTACCTGTACTGTTGGAAACTTTCTAAAATACATATATTAAAATCCTCTTGCAACTTTCTCTTTAGTGACAATATCAAGTTCTTTGAATGTCAAAGTAAGTTCAGTTTCAGTTGGTTGATTGTCTTTAAAGAACTGTGGTCTGTCACCACCATATTTAACATCAACTGCTTCAAGTGCAGATGTACCAATTCTATGTAGATGTTCTTGTGGATAATATTGAATGTCGAATGTAGATGGTGCTTTGAGTGTTCTACCCAACATATCATCTGTAAATCCAGGCATAGAGTGATATCTGAATAGTGTCACAATTTCTTGAATTGCTTGTGCTTCTTTTGAAGAACGTGGAAGTAGTCTAAATGAGAATTGAAAAGAACGTCTATCAATACCTTCAAACTTCATTTCCGTTCTATTGTTTGTAGTCTCACCAGATGCAATTGCTTTTGCAGCGACAGCACCTGTTGCACCAGCAGTCTCTAGTGCTTTTGCTACACCAGTACCAGACTCCTTTTTAAGAGTATCAGCAACTGAACCAAGGTCTATTTGTGATAGTCCACCAGATACCGTCTGATAACTTGCGATTGCACCAGCAACTAACAGTCCAATTTCTGCTTCACCGTAGTTTGCTTTCTGTGATACTTGAATCTGATTGGGCATGTATAACGTAATAGAACCAGATGCTCTGGTTGTTGGCGCCCTTTCTAGTGTTCTTTCTCTTCTATCACTATGAACAATTTCAGTTGTTGTTTGCCCAGCGGGCCCACTTGCAAATGTTCTGGTGTTTGGTACTGCACCGCCAGATATTGATGCCTTTGCATCTACCTGTTCATTGATAAAAAATTGTACATAGTGGTCACTTCTGGACATATGCCCTACGTCCATTGGGTATTGTAGATTACCAGCACGTGATTTACCACCAGCACCAAATAAACTACTCACTATACTTTCTAAGTTTGCCATATAAATAATCCTACAAGAATTCGTTCTTTAAAGTATTTATAAGGTTTGACATGGCATATAGTGGAAGATACGTCCCAATTAATCAAAAGAAATATAAAGGTGACGTAGATAAAATAATTTACCGTTCCCTATGGGAAAGACGGTTTATGGTGTATTGTGACAAAAGCACATCTATCCTTGAGTGGGGAAGTGAAGAAGTCATCATACCATATATATCACCCCTAGATGGTAGACGCCATCGGTATTTCCCCGATTTCTATATTAAGGTAAAACAGAAGGATGGTTCTATTAAAAAAATCATCATTGAAGTGAAACCCAAGGCACAGTGTGGCCCACCAAAACTCCCTAAACGTAAAACACCACGATTTATCAGTGAAGTCCGTACATGGGGTGTAAACCAAGCAAAGTGGGAATCTGCAATAGAATGGTGTAACGACAGAAACATGGAATTCAAGATTTTAACTGAAGACCACTTAGGTTAACTGTATAAATAGAGGTATGACAGATGCAGTTGACAAGATAGTTGAAAAAGCAGGGGGTAGAGATTTATCTATCCGTTGGTTTAGAAAGCAAGTAAAAGAACTTGGAGACATAAATCCAAGGGAACAACTCCGTGAGGGTAAGTTAAAAACACGCCCAGTATTCGGTAAGATGAATTTCTTCATGTACAGTCCCAAATATAAAGATGACAAAAATGTACTTCCCTACTATGATAGATTTCCTCTTATACTACCAATAACACCTGTCGGTGCAAATAATGTATCTGAGGGATTTATGGGATTAAATTTTCATTATCTATCAGTACCAATGCGTGTGAAATTATTGAACGTGATGGCAGAGTATGCTAATGGCCCTATGGACGAAAGTACTAGAATCAAATTAACATGGAATAGAATTAAAAGAAATAGAATGGTTCAACCAACAATTAAAAGATATCTTATGGATCATGTAAAACCACCATTTCGTATTATCAATGCAGACGAAATGATGATTGCGGTTTTGTTACCAGTACAAAGATTCAAGAGAGCAAACGAAAGCAGAGTATATGCAGATTCTAGAAGAATGGTTAATACTGCAAGGAGACCAAGTTAATGGCTGAAAATAAATTTGAAGAGTGGGCATCGGCATTTGCTTACCAAGGGAATTCTCGTGCAAACAGATTCGAGGCAGTAATTCACTTTCCACCTACAATCGCAGAAAATTTAAGAAGAACAATGTCTCAAGATTTTACATTTCGTATTAATAGTGTATCATTTCCAGGCAAGAATCTTCGTACAACTACAAATGAAAATGCCTATGGCCCATCATATGAGGTTGCACAAGGATTAACATATGGTGAAGAAATTAGTATTGAGTTTTGGTTAAGAAATAACCATGAAGAAAGATGGGTATTTAATTCTTGGCAAGATTATATCGTATCTCCAACAACTTACAATGTAGAATATTATGATAATTATGTTGGGAGTATAGATGTATATCAATTGGATGAACAAGGTAATAAAACTGCTGGTATTAAAATTAAAAATGCATTTCCCAAAACATTAAATGCAATTGAAGTAAATAACGAAACTGTTAGTACGTTCTTAAAACATACCGTAGGGTTTTCATTTAAAGAATGGATACCACTACAAGCACAAGGTGATGTTGCATCTGGCAAAGCAACATGGGTTGAATATCCAGAATACAAAGAACAAGTTGTTGCTAGAAGAAATGCACCCCCACTTGGATTTGACCCTAGTACACCCAATTCTACAAGGTTTCCAAACACAAGTAGACCAGTTGGTGCAGCATTTAATGACAAATTCCCAGGCCGTGAAAAAGGTATATTTGAGGATGCTGGTAAAGCATTTAATGACGTATTGGCTGCAAGAGATAAGGTTGTGTTTGCACAACAAAAAGTTTTGGCGTTCAGAAATTTCTTTAAAGGAATAACTAAGAACCCAATAAGTAATCTAGGAATCGGAAGAGGACTAAGATTTTAATCATCGTAATGTAAATAGGAGATAATTATGGCATTACCAAAACTCGCCTCGGCGAAATATGAGTTGACGTTACCATCTAATGGTGAAAAAGTGGAATTTCGTCCATTCCTTGTAAAAGAAGAAAAACTTCTTCTAATGGCACAAGGTGCTGGAACTGAAGCAGACCAAATTAGAGCAATTAAAGATATTGTTTCTAATTGTACATTTAATAATGTTGACCCTTCAAAAATTCCATTCTTTGATTTGGAATATATTTTTCTACAATTGCGTGGAAAGTCTGTAGGAGAAACAACAAAG